>OGQU01002044.1_pt1 | contig 13894 bp, 11 predicted proteins | sample 1553341 | NCBI WGS metagenome assembly OGQU01 (sample SAMEA2579920, study PRJEB22360) | human gut metagenome | biome: human gut; feature: human-associated habitat; material: faeces | place: Denmark | collected 2008/2010 | reverse complement strand
ACTGCATCTCGCAGTGGGGCTACGATTTCCGCCCCTCGTACCTGCGCATCGCCGAGCTGCGCGAGAAGTTGCCCGGTGTCCCGGTGCTGGCGCTCACGGCCTCGGCCACGAAACTCGTGGCCGAAGACATCATGCGCCACCTGCGGTTCGGCGAACCGCATATCCTGCGGAGCAGCTTCGCACGTCCCAACCTTTCGTACAGCGTCCGCCACACCGACGACAAGAACGGGCAGCTGCTGCGCCTGGTACGCAACGTCCCCGGTTCGGGCATCGTCTACGTCCGTACGCGCGAAGGCACCGAGCAGGTCGCCGACATGCTGCGCAGGGAGGGTATAACGGCCGCGGCCTACCACGGGGGCATGGGGCATGCCGAACGCTCGCTACGACAGGAGGAGTGGGTCTCGGGCAGGACGCGCGTGATGGTCGCCACCAACGCCTTCGGCATGGGCATCGACAAACCCGACGTGCGCTTCGTCGCCCATTACAGCATGTGCGACTCGCTCGAGAGCTACTACCAGGAGGCCGGCCGAGCGGGCCGCGACGGCATGCGGAGCTACGCCCTGCTGCTGGTCTCGTCGGACGACGGCGAACGTATCGTGCGGCGTTTCGAGCAGGAATTCCCGCCGCTCGAAAAGATCAAGGACATCTACGAACGGGTCTGCTCCTACCTGCAGGTCGGCATCGGCGACGGTGCCCAGGCGTCGTTCCTGTTCAACATCCACGACTTCTGCGCCCGCGAGCACCTCTACTCCGGCACGGTCGTAAGCGCCCTGAAGCTCCTGCAGCAAAACGGGTACATGACGCTGACCGACGCACAGGAGAACCCGGCGCGGATCATGTTCTGCGTGAGCCGCGACGACCTCTACAAACTCCGCGTGCAGCGCGACGAGCTGGATCACTTCATCCGCACGCTGCTGCGCCTCTACAACGGGGTCTTCACCGAATTCCGGCAGATCGACGAGGGCGAGATCGCCACCTGGAGCGGCTATACCGTACAGCGGGTCAAGGAGCTGCTCAAACGCCTCTGGCAGTTGCGCGTGATCCGCTACGTCCCCTCCAACCGCTCGCCGATCCTCTTCATGGACGAGGAGCGGCTGCCCCGCGCCGACCTCTACATCGCCCCCGAGACCTACAAACGGCGGCAGGAGCTGATGCGCGAACGCTTCGAACACATGCTCGCCTACGCCGCGAACGAAACCCGTTGCCGCAGCGCCGTTCTGGAAGGGTATTTCGGTGAAGGCGCCCCTGCGGCATGCGGCGTATGCGACATCTGCCTCGCACACAAACGTGCCGGGAAGCAGCAGGCACAGGGCTGCGCCACGCCGTCGGCCGACGGCGGGCTGCGCGAAAAACTGCGGCAAAGGCTATCCCGCGGGGCAGCCGACCCGCACGAACTGGCCGCGGAATTCCCCGGGGAGGCACAGCAGATAGGCCGGGCGCTGCGCGAATTGCTCGACGAAGGCATCGCCGGCACGGGCAGGGATGGAAAAATCGGGTTAAAATAGGGCCGCAACCGCCCGCGGGGATGTAAAAAATCGCCCCGCATGCCGTTTTCCGGAAATAATTCCGTATTTTTGTGAGAATGTTCCACGGCATGACTACGACAAACAACTTTACGGATAAGATCAGCAACGAGGAGGCCGCAGCGCTTCCGGCCATCGAATTCAGGGGCGAAATACGCATCGTCGACAACGAGCGCGACATCGTCCCCGCCTGCAAATTCCTGATGAAACAACGCGTCATCGGTTTCGACACCGAGACCCGCCCGTCGTTCCGCCCGGGGGTGACGTTCCGCGTGTCGCTGCTGCAACTCTCCACGCCGCAGCTATGCTTCCTCTTCCGGCTGAACAAGATCCCGCTCGCCAAGCCGATCCTGCAGGTGCTCGAAAGCCAGGAGATCCTGAAAATCGGCGCCGACGTCGCGGGCGACCTGCGCTCGTTGCGCCAGATACGCCATTTCCGCGACGCAGGGTTCGTCGACCTGCAAACGATAGCCCCCCAATGGGGCATCGGGGAGAAGAGCCTGCGCAAACTCTCGGCCATCGTGCTGGGCCAGCGCGTCTCGAAAGCCCAGCGGCTGAGCAACTGGGAGGCCGCGACCCTCACCGACAAACAACAGCTCTACGCCGCCACCGATGCCTGGGTCTGCATCCGCATCTACGAACAGCTGCTGCGCACACCGAAAAAACCGATCCGCAAATGATACCTAAGATCTACCTGCGCCGCGGCAAGGAGGAGTCGCTCCTACGCCGCCACCCGTGGATTTTCTCGGGGGCCATCGACCACATCGAGGCCGAGGAGGAGTCCGATTTCGCCGAAGGGGCCCTCGTCGAGGTCTACACCCGTCCGGGCGAATTCATCGCCCAGGGCCACTACCAGGTGGGCTCGATCGCCGTGCGCGTGCTCTCGTTCGAGCGGGAGCCCATCGACCAGGCGTGGTGGAACCGCCGCATCGCCGTGGCCTACGACGTGCGCCGCACGCTCTCGCTCACGGACAACCCCGCGACGACCTGCTACCGCCTCGTCCACGGCGAAGGGGATTCCCTGCCGGGGCTGGTGGTGGACATCTACGGCACGACGGCCGTCGTACAATGCCACTCGGTAGGCATGTACCACGCCCGGCAGCAGATCGCCGAAGCGCTGCGCACGGTCTACGGCGGCCGGCTCACGGCCATCTACGACAAATCGTCGCAGACGCTCCCCTTCAAGGCCGACCTCGGGGCCGTGGACGGCTACCTGTGGGGCCACGCGGAGCACTCCTCGCAGGTCGTCACGGAGAACGGCGAGCGCTTCCTCGTCAACTGGGAGAAGGGACAGAAGACAGGATTTTTCCTCGACCAGCGCGAAAACCGCGAACTGGTGAAACGCTATGCGAAGGGCCGCACGGTGCTCAACACCTTCTGCTATACGGGCGGCTTCTCGGTCTACGCTCTTTCGGGCGGCGCCAAAGAGGTCTGCTCGGTGGACTCCTCGGAGCGCGCCGTGGCGCTGGCCGCCGAGAACATGCAGCTCAACTTCGGCGACAGCGCGGCCCACTCGGAGGTCGCCGCCGACGCCGTGGAGTACCTCAAGGACATCGGCGACCGATACGACCTCATCATCCTCGACCCGCCGGCCTTCGCCAAGCACCACAAGGTGCTGGGCAACGCCATGCAGGGCTACAAGCGGCTCAACGCCCGGGCGCTGTCGCAAATCCGCCCCGGCGGCATCCTCTTCACCTTCTCCTGTTCGCAGGCGGTGTCCAAGGAGCTGTTCCGCACGACGGTCTTTTCGGCCGCGGCCATCGCGGGGCGCAAGGTGCGCATCCTGCACCAGCTGACCCAGCCCGCCGACCACCCGATCAACATCTACCATCCCGAGGGCGAATACCTCAAAGGGCTGGTACTCTACGTAGAATAAGCCATGAAAAAACTGCTGACCACCACCCTGCTCGCGCTCGCCGCGGCCCTGACGGCCGGGGCCCAGAGCCGCACCGAAGTCTACACCCTCCCGAGCAAGATCCTCGGCGTCGAGAAAAGCTGCACGGTCTACCTGCCCGACGGCTACGACCGCTCCGGAGAGAGCTACCCGGTGCTCTACCTGCTGCACGGCGCCAGCGGCTAACCCAGCGGACGGGGCGGAAAAGGGCGCCGCCTCCCACACCGACTGGACCCAGAAGGGCTACATGCGCCGCATCACCGACGAAACCGTCGCTTCGGGCATGGCCCGGCCGATGATCGTCGTCATGCCCGACGCCGCAGGCGAGGGCAAGAACTACACCGGCCGGCACATGGGCTATTTCGACGTTCCGGGCTGGAGCTACGAACAGTTCTTCTTCGAGGAGTTCATCCCCGCCGTCGAAAAGCACTACCGCATCGTCGGCGACAAGGCCCACCGGGCCATTTCGGGGCTCTCGATGGGCGGCGGCGGCACGGCGGTCTACGCCCTGCGCCACCCCGAAGTCTTCGGCTCGGCCTGCCCGATGAGCGGCCTTCTGGACGCCCTGCCCGGCCCGCGCAACTACGACGACGCATTCAAACAGTCCGTCGCCGACAACTCGCCCGTGGCGATGCTGCGCGAAATGCCCGACGACAAGCTCGACGGTGTGCGCTCGGTCCGCTGGTGGGTGGACTGCGGCGACGACGACTTCCTCTGGAAATGCAACGTCGATTTCTACTCGCTCATGCGCGAACGGAACATCCCCCTGCAATACCGCATGCGCGACGGCGGCCACACGTGGCGCTACTGGGAAACCGTCCTGCCCGACGTGCTGATCTTCGTCTCGGCGGGATTCGGCAAATGACGACACACGAAAAGGGCTTCCGACGGAAGCCCTTTTCGTTTCAGCGGTACAACACCGCCGCCAATGCCGCCGGATCGCCCGGCAGTCCGGGCCAGGCTGCGGAGAGTGCGGCCGCAAGCGCTCCGGCATCGGCATTCTCCGCGACGAGGGATTTCAGTTTTTCGAGATAAGCGATCTGGAACTCCACCTCGGCCGGCGTTGCGGGTGCGCCGTGCCCTCCCACGAAGAGCGTGCAGCCCGACGCCGCAGCGGCTTTCAGCGCCGCAAGCTGCGCATCGACCGCCTCCGGTCCCGTGATTTGAAGCGGGGATAAGTGGGCCTTCGCCGGAGCGAAATGCGTGTAGCACACCTGCCCCCCGATCACCACGCTCGAGGCCGGAAAATCAGACGACGCACCCCGTGAGAAATCGAAGGCAACCCCGGCCCATATCCGGCGGCCTTCGGCCGGCACTTCTTCGTGCCCCGCGTGTTCACGCAGGTCTATCGCATCGCCGAACGCCGCTTTGAAGCCTTCGAGCATGCCGCCGTAAACGGCCCCTTTCGCAAATTCGGACATTCCCTCGACCAGCACGACCTGATCGGGCGCATAATCGGCCACGCCGCCCACATGATAGTCGGCCACGACCTTCACGACGGGTTTTCCCAGTCCTTTCAGGTATCCGGCAAACTCTTTCAGGTTCTCTTTGAAGAGGGGCATTTCCAGTATCACCAGTCCGTCGCGGCCTTCGACGACGGTCGTCGCATCGCCCAACGCATCCTGCGTCAGGTAGACATGAAGCCGAAACCCGTCCATGTCATACGTCTTCACCTCACCTTTCAGCAGCGCCGCATCGCCCTGCGCTCCGAACACGCCGCCGCCTGCCAGGAGCGACACGATCCATAAAATCTTTTTCATCGCCTTAACAATTTAGAAATGAACATCGGTTACTTTTAGTAATATGATTACTATTATTTACCGCAAAGGTAAGGCAACGGTTTCGGATATGCAAGAAGGCACCTGCCGATCAGTAGGTTACCCTCGTGTAACGAATATTCGGAATGAGGCGATTAAATCGGCGAAAAAACTGAAAAAATTTCGAAGCCAGCGAGTCCTGCGGCCGCAGTTTCCGGCACGGAATCGAAAAAGCCCCTCGGGGAGGGGCCTTTCCATATTCATCTATTTCACCTTTTCGTAGACGTAAATCTCGTGAATCTCCCGGTCATAGCCCGGATAGAATCCCCGCGGCATCCCCAGCACGATCCGCGCACCCCGGTTGGCCAGCACCAGCAGATCGTCCGTCGCGGGATCGACCGCCAGCCCCTCGATCTCGCCCGCCCGCCGGAAATCGTCCATCGAACGGAACGGCAGCACCGTGGCGCAGGACTTTCCGTCGCGCAGATCGGCGATGTAGAGATTGTCCGGCTCGCCGAGATCGGCATCCCCGTCGTCGGCCGAGATCAGCATCCGTCCGCCAGCCATGAAAATCCCCTGCTGCCACTGCGGCACCGGGCGCAGGTGGACTTTGCGCACATACTTACCCGTCGCCAGGTCATAACCGTACAGGTAGCGCCCGTCGACCCAGTCGGCCATCCAGACCATATTCCGGTCGCGGTCTACGGCCAGCCCGCACACCTCGACCTGCCCCGAAGCCGGTTCCCAATCGATCGACCGCTTCCATGTCAGGTCGTCGGCATCGTACACGGCGACCTGGATATTCTCACCCTTACCGTCTTCGAAAGTCTCGATGCCGGCATAAATCTCACCGTTCCAGACGTCGATATCGCCGATATGGTTCGCGGCGAGCGGCACCCCTTCGAACGGCTGCCCGTTACGGGCGACCAGCCGCCCCTGCTTGTCGTACTTGTAGAGCACCGTGCTGCCCGAAACATAATAGTAGTTCGAGTCAGCGGCGATCCCCTGCCGGCCTTCGACCGGGAAAACCCGCGACAGGCGGTACTCCCCGCCCAGTGTCTGCGCCCGGAGTGCGGTTCCGGCCGCCAACAGGAGCAATACAAAAAAAGTTCGTTTCATCGTTATCTGCAATACTATTTGGCAATCATATACTTGATACGCCCGGCCTCACGGCCCGGATTTTCGTTCCCCACTCTGCGCCCTTGGATTTCCGTGCTCCAAATCCTGCGCCCCGGATTCACACCCGGCTTCGCACCCAGGCAGCTGTCGTGCCCCCTCCCGGGCCGCGCCCGAAACTCCGTCCCGCCCCGAGGCAACTTCGGCCTTGCTGCCCGGATTTTTTCATCCCCGGCTGCGCGCCCCGGCAGCTGTTATGCACCGCCCCGGCTGCGCCCGCGGCCCGATCCTCCCCGGAGCGCTTCCCGAGGAGACTTCTGCCTCGCCGCCCGGCAACACCTGAAAAGGCCGCCGCCGCGTAGTCGGGATATACGATCGCAAACCCGACGGAGCAAAAACGAGGCCGGAGCCGGAAACCCGCATCGCAGGAACCGCCTCCGGCCTATTCATATCGCGTATCGTCGGGCTTCGCGGAACCGCGCGGGCCACCGGGCTTCACGCATCGGCCTGCGCCGTATCCGGCAATCCCCGCTGCCGGCCCTGCGCCGGTGCGAACCGTTTACTTGCGTTTGGTACGCTGCTGCGCCTCCTGCTGGCGGAGGAGCTCCTCGTAGCGCTGCTGGAACTTCGACTTCTTGCCCTTGCTCCGTTTGGCGGCATTGGCCTGCATGACGGCATGGATCTTATCGTCGTCGACCATGCGGCGGATCAGCAACGTCTGGCCGATGGTAAAGAGGTTCGACAGCAGGTAGTAGTAGCAAAGGCCGCTCGAATAGCTGTTGAACCACAACAGCATCATGATCGGCATCATGTAGACCATCATGAACTTCATACCTGCCATCTGGGGCTGGGACGAAGCCGTCTGCTGGTAGTTGAAATACGAATACCCGAACAGCGACACGGCCATCAGCAAGGCGAAAAGGCTCACATGGTCGCCGTAGAACGGGATCGAGAACGGCAGGTTCACGATGCTGTCGTACGACGAAAGGTCGTCGGCCCAGAGGAACGGTTGTTCGCGCAGCTCGATCGAAGCCGGGAAGAAACGGAACATGGCGATCAGGATCGGCATCTGGATCAGCATGGGGATACATCCGCCCATGGGGTTGATGCCCGCTTTCTTGTAGAGCTCCATCGTCGCCTGCTGTTTTTTCATGGCGTCCTCCTTCTTGGGGTATTTCTTGTTGAGCTCGTCCACCTGCGGTTTTATCAGGCGCATCTTTGCCATCGAAACGTAACTCTTGTACGTGAGGGGCGAGATGACGAGTTTCACCAGGATCACCAGGATCAGGATGATGATGCCGAAGCTGGCGATATAGTTGCGCAGGAAGTCGAAGACCGGGATGACGCACCAGCGGTTCACCCAGCCGAAGATACCCCATCCCAGCGGGATCAGGCGCTCCATGTGCAGTTCCTCACCGTCCGCAGCGGCGACCTTCTTGAGGATGGCGTATTTGTTCGGGCCGAAATAGAATGCAAAGTCATACCCTTCGGTCTGCACCGTATAGGGCACGGTCATCTGCGCCGAAAAACTCTTCAGCAATTCCGAACCGGGAGCCGCCGTATCGAACGCCAGGTTGGCGTTGGTGACATTTTGCGGGGCGATGAACGCCGACGAAAAGAACTGCTGCTTAAAAGCCACCCAGTTGACCGATGTGGAGATGCTCTTCGACTTGGATTTTTCGCTCATCCCCAGATCCTCGATCGAGCTCTCGCCCGGGAACCGGTACGAAATCGTCGTGTACATGTTCTCGTTCTGGAATCCCTTTTCGTTCTGGTAGGAATTGTTCGACCAGTCGATACCGATCGACGCCTGGTTGGCCATCTGCGGCGCCATATTCACCAGCCGCACGTTGAAGTCCACGAGGTAGTCGCGCTCGGGCACCTGCTTATTATATATAAGGTACTCATATTCGAGCCAGGCATCCGCTGCCACGGGCAGGCGCATCACCACCCTCCGGGCATCGCCTTCGACCTGTTCGGGCTGGGCCCGGAAGACATAGTCCATCGTGTTGACCTTGACGTTGTTCAACCCGTTCTTCACGTAGAACGAAAGGTCGAACCTGGCACTCGCGGGATCCATCAGCTCGATCAGCTGGTCACGCTTGCCGCGGGGTGCATACTTGGTGTAATCCTTGAGCGTCACGCCCGTGATCCGGCCGCCGCGGGTCGAAAAGGTCACGATCATCACATCGTTCTCGACGGTAAACTCCTCCGCCTCCGCGTCGCGCGCACCGGCGAGGTATTCGCCCAGCGCAGCGACCTGCTGCCGGCGTACGGCATCAGCGGCATTTGCCTCAGCCTCGGGCACTGATCGAGCAACGGCCTTGGGACGCGGCCGCGGCCGTACTGTCGGCTACGGGGACTACGGGGCGCGTCGCTGCCGCCACCGAATCCTGGTAGGCCTGATACGCGGCCATTTCCTGCTGATATTTCTCCTGCTGTTTGGTATTGAAATAGGCGAACCCCAGGAAAAGCGCCGCCACGACGACAATACCTAAAATTGTTTTTTTATCCATTTAAAATTGTTTCGTTCTTTCGCTGTTATGAGTGTTGATATTATTTCTTCCCGGCATATTCGAGTGCCGCTCCCACAAATGCCACGAACAGCGGCGAGGGGCTCAGCACCGTACTCTTATATTCGGGATGGTACTGCGTACCGACGAACCAGGGATGCCCCTCGACCTCGACGACCTCGACCAGCCCCGTGTCGGGATTGATACCCACGGCCTGCATACCGGCACCTTCGAACGCAGCCAGGTAATCATTGTTGAATTCGTAACGGTGACGGTGACGCTCCGAAATATGGAGCTTGCCGTAGGCCGCCGCGACTTTCGAACCTTTCTTCAGCGTACAGGGATAAGCGCCCAGCCGCATCGTGCCGCCCTTGGCCGTCACGCCCTTCTGCTCTTCCATCAGGTCGATCACCGGATGGGGCGTAGACTCCATTTCGCTCGAATTCGCATCGGCCAGACCCAGCACGTTGCGTGCGAATTCGATCACGGCGCACTGCATACCGAGGCAGATTCCCAGGAACGGGATCTTGTTCTCACGTGCATAGCGCACAGCGACGATCTTACCTTCGATGCCACGGTTGCCGAAGCCCGGGGCCACGAGGATACCGGACATCCTGCCCAGCTTCTCGGCCACATTCTCGGCTGTAACCTTTTCCGAATTGACATAGCGCAACTTGACCTTGCAGTCGTTCACGGCCCCTGCATGGATGAATGATTCGCAAATCGACTTGTAAGCGTCGGGCAATTCGGTATATTTGCCAACCAGCGCGATCTCGATCTTCTTGGCCGGGTGCTTCACCTTCTCCACGAAGGCCGTCCACGCCGCCATGTCGGGTTCCTTCTCGGCCGGCAGGTTCAGTTTGTCGAGCACCACCTCGTCGAGGTGCTGTTCGTGCATCTTCAGCGGCACTTCGTAGATCGTCGGCACGTCGATCGACTCCATCACGGCGTTGGCGTCGACATTGCAGAATAACGCCACTTTGCGGCGCAGGTTGGTCGACAGCGGATGCTCCGTGCGCAGCACGAGGATGTCGGGCTGCAACCCGTTTTCGAGCAGGGCCTTGACCGAATGCTGCGTGGGCTTGGTCTTCAGTTCGCCCGAAGCGGCCATATAGGGGATCAGCGTCAGGTGCACGAGGGCCGTGCTCTTGTAGCCCAGCGAATAGCGCAGCTGGCGTACCGATTCGATGAACGGCAGCGACTCGATGTCGCCCACCGTACCGCCGATCTCGGTGATGATCACGTCGTAAACTTTCTTCTGCGCCAGCATCTGGATACGGCGCTTGATCTCGTCGGTGATATGGGGGATGACCTGCACGGTCTTGCCCAGGTACTCGCCCTTGCGCTCCTTCTCGATCACGCTCTTGTAGATCTTTCCCGTCGTGACGTTGTTGGCCTTCGACGTGGGCTGGTTCGTGAAACGCTCGTAGTGCCCCAGGTCGAGGTCGGTCTCGGCGCCGTCCTCGGTCACGTAGCATTCGCCGTGTTCATAGGGGTTCAGCGTGCCGGGGTCGACGTTGATGTAGGGGTCAAGTTTCTGGATGGTCACCGAATAGCCTCGGGCCTGCAGCAGGCGGGCGATCGAGGCCGAAATAATACCCTTGCCGAGCGACGATGCGACACCGCCCGTAACAAATATGTACTTGGGTTTGGAAAGTTTCATTACTGACTATATCTATTTATTTTCGTTGTGCTCCTGGTTCTCCTCCTGTGCCTGGCGGTCGATGAGCTTCACCTTCTCGATCGCGGCGGCCATCTCTTCGCGGGCGCGGTCGATCTTGGCCTTCACATCGGCGACGAGCGCCTCGGCGTTCTTCGACTTGGCGAAGAAACCGATGTTGTTCTCCAGCAGGCCGATCTCCTGTTCGAGCTGGCGTACCTTATTGTAAAGGCGCTCGCGCTCCGAACGCAGGCGGTTGCTGCCCGCCGATTTGAGCGTCGAGACCTTCTCGCGGAAACGGTTCATCGAACGGTCGCGCTCCGAACCGCGCAGCGTGTTGAACAGCGCATCGACGGCGGCCTTGTATTTCTTCTGGACGGCATCCTTCTGCTTGATGGGCACGAACCCGATCTCGCCCCAGCGGCGCTGGAACTCGCGGATCACGTCGTATCCGCCGGCCTTGACGTCGGCCGCGGCCATCTCATCGAGCAAGGCGAGTTTCTGCCGGAGGTTCTCCTCGTGCTCGCCGTCCACACTGGCGAAATGCGAAGCCTTGCGCTCGAAGAACTTGTCGCATGCGGCACGGAAACGCTTCCAGATCGCATCCGAATGGCGGCGCGACACGGCACCGATCTCCTTCCAGCGGGCCTGCAGGGCGATCAGCTCGTCGGTGGCCTTCTTCCACTCCTCGCTGTTCATCAGCGACTCGGCGGCCTCACATATCTCGGTCTTCAGCTGCAGGTTGTGCTCCATCTCGGCCTTCACCCCGGCATAGAACTGCCGCTTGGCCTCGAAGAACTTGTCGCATGCCGTGCGGAAACGCTCGTAGATACGGTTGTTGTCCTTCTTGGGTGCGAAGCCGATGGTTTTCCAGGTCTTCTGGATCTCCAGCAGGCGGTCGCTCGCACGGTTCCACTCCTTGCGGGTCGTGAGCGGCTGTGCGGCCAGCTCCTCGGTGGCGGCGCAAAGCTCCGTCTTGAGTTCGAGGTTCTTGACCTGCTCGCCCTTGAGCGATTCGAAATGCTCCTGATGCTGTTTGTTGATACGACTCGACGCCGCCTTGAAGCGCTCCCAGAGCACCTCCTTATATTCATTGGCTACGGGGCCCGTCTCGCGCCACTCGTCATGCAGCTTCTGCAGCTTGTGGAACGCCTCCACGACCGAAGGCTCCAGCACCAGCGCTTCGGCCTGCTCGCAGAGGGCGATCTTCTGCTCGTAGTTCTTCTTCAGGTCGAGGTCGCGCAGCTCCTTGTTGATTTTGATGAAGCTGTAGAAATTCTCGACATGCAGGTTGTAGGTCTCCCACAGGTCTTTGACGTTCTGCTGCGGCACGATGCCGGTCTCCTTCCAGCGCTGCTGCAATTCGCGGAACTTATTGAAGGTATGGTTGAGCGTCTCGTCCGAATTGACCAGTTCCTTGAGCTCCTCGATGATCCCGAGCTTGACCTGGAGGTTCTTCTCCTTCTCGGCCTCGAGGTTTGCGATGAACTCGTCGCGGCGATGGCGGTACTCCTTGAACAACTCCTTGAGCTGTACTTCGGCGCCGTCCACGGCCGGTGCGAAATCCTCTTCGCTGCCCCCCTCCTCGACGAACTTGCGGCGTGCGGCCTCGACCTCGGCGCGGCGGATGCGGTAGAAAGCGATCTTCAGCGCCTCCACATCCCGGCGGATCGACTGCACGGGCTGCTCTTCGAGCATACGCATAAAGAGGGCTACCAGCTCTTCCTTGCCCTTCCCGGCAAACTTGTCCTCGGCGGACGGCGCTTCCTGGGCCAGTTGGTCGGCAGCGGCCTCTTCAGCCGTCTCGCCCTCCAGTTCCAGCCCGGCATCCTGCGCGGCGAGCGCCGCCTCTTCGTCCGCGAAATCCACTTCGGCACCGGCCGGCACGGCCTCCTCGCCGGATTCGGTCTCCACCGCCTCGGCAACGGGCTTGATACGGGCACGCTTCGCACGCGGCGCGGCCCCGGGTTCCGCCACGGGCTCCTCCGCCACGGGCTCCTCCGCCGCAGGCGCTTCAGCCACGGGCACCTCTGCCGCGGGCGTTCCCGCAACGGATTTTTCCGTCTCGGGTTCTTCTGCCGCGGGTGTTTCCACGACGGGTTCCGCCTCCGCTGCTGCGGAGGCCTCGGTTTCAGGGACTTCGGAAGTCACTTCGGAAGTTACGGTCTGCACATCTTCAGCAGCATCGCTGACTCGCTCCTCGGGAGCAGGAAGATTCGGATTTTCAGTAGCCATCTCAGTACACGTTTTTGATTTCCATATATACGGAAGTATATAAATCTCGCAAATATAACCATTTTTCCCGGGCTACCGAACGATTTAGCCGGAAATTTGCTAACTTCGCCCAAGATATGCGCGGCACGCAACCGCACCGGTGCCGCGTGCGATGCAAAACCTGTCAACCGGAACCATGAGCCACCGCATCCTGCTTGTCGACGATGAAATCGACATCCTCGAATTCGTGAGGTACAACCTCCAGAAGGAGGGCTACGAAGTATTCACGGCGCAGAACGGCGCCGAGGCGCTGAAGGCCGCCGCCGAGTGCCGTCCGCACCTGATCCTGCTGGACATGATGATGCCCGTCATGGACGGTGCGCAGACCTGCCGTGCCATCCGCCAGGATCCGCAGCTGCGCGACACGATGGTGGTATTTCTCTCGGCGCTGGGCGAGGAGGATCAGCAGCTTACGGGCTTCGGTGTCGGGGCGGACGACTACCTCACCAAGCCGATCAAGATGAAGCTGCTGGTCAGCCGCGTGCAGGCCATCCTCAAGCGGATCGACGCCGAAACCGCGCCGGCGGAACCTGCCGCGGCAGGCATCGCCGTCGACCGCGAGCATTACACCGTGACGCGCGACGGCCACGAGATAGCCCTTCCGCGCAAGGAATTCGCGCTGCTCGACCTGCTCTATTCGTCACCCGGGAAGCTTTTCTCGCGCGAAGAGATATATACGAAGATCTGGGGCACCGAGGTGGTCGTGGGCGACCGCACCATCGACGTGCACATCCGCAAACTGCGCCAGAAGATCGGCGACGAACGCATCGTCACCATCAAGGGCGTGGGCTACAAATTCGAACCCTGAGCCGGGCCATTCCCGGCGAATGAAACGCATATGGACACACAGAACAAATACCGGCGCATCGTCATCAAGGTGGGCAGCAACGTGCTGACGCGCGACGACGGCCGTCCCGACACCACCCGCATCTCGGCCCTGGTCGACCAGGTGGCCCGGCTCCACCGCGCGGGCACCGAGGTCATCCTGGTTTCGTCGGGGGCCGTGGCCTCGGGGCACAGCATCCTCGGGCAACGCGCCGGGAAGCTCGATTCGGTCTCCGCACGGCAGCTCTTCTCCGCCGTGGGGCAGGTCAAGCTGCTCAACCGCTACTACGACCTCTTCAACGAATACGGCATCGTCTGCGGGCAGGTGCTCA
>OGQU01002041.1_pt1 | contig 13922 bp, 15 predicted proteins | sample 1553341 | NCBI WGS metagenome assembly OGQU01 (sample SAMEA2579920, study PRJEB22360) | human gut metagenome | biome: human gut; feature: human-associated habitat; material: faeces | place: Denmark | collected 2008/2010 | reverse complement strand
CAATACCTGCACCGATTAAGGCGAGTGCACCTCCGCTGATTGCTGCCCATTTACCAGCCGCATACAACTTGCCTTTTCTAACAAGGTTATCAACTCTTTTAGCAGCCTGCTTACCTTCGTCAGATGTTAAATCAAACATTTTTACAGATTTTATTACATCGTCGTCCGGAGATTTACCTGTCAGGTATTCAGTAAGCTTGCGTTTATACAAGTTTCTGCGATGATTGAATAATTCTTGCTGATATTGCTTTTGATCAAGAATAAATTTGTTAATCTCTTTTACAGATTTGCCGTCAACAATTTCATCGATTGCTTCGTCCAGAGGCAGTTTTTTATCCAGCTTGAATTTACGGGAATTTTTCATGAAAACTTCCTTCATTTTTTCCCGTTCTGTATTTTCAGCAAATAATAAGTTATCATAATCAGCAATAAATTTCTTTTTATTAACAGTTAATTCACCAAGGAAATCTTCTTTTGAGCGCTTGATTAAATCATCCCAGTTATCTACACCGAGCTCTTCGTAACCTTCCTGTATAAACTTGTTAATGGCAGCCTTACGCTCTTCTTTTGACAAGTTCTTCAAACTTGGACCTCCATCGGCAATCTCTTTAAGAAAATCATCCGGAATATTATCAATAGAACCTGTTTCCGAAATTTGTTTTATTTGCTTAGACTTCTTAAGCATCAATTCAAGCTCATCAGTTACTTCTTTATCACAATAGCTTGAAACAAATTCATCAGTTACAATACCTTTTTTCAAATGTGGATTGGATAAATATCCGCTAATACCACCTGCAACAGCACCAACGCCTAACCCAACACCTGTGTAAACAGCCGTTCTTTTATTGTCAACCTTCTGAATCATTGGTTACTCCTTTTATTTTACACATAGTCATTGATATAATACATGAACAAGATTATTTTTGCTACTACATCACAAACTTTAGTAATTTTAAAACTTTTCCTCTTTTTAAATGATGTGACAAAAGGCAGATGTTATAGAATAGTAATGTAAAGAAATATTAAACAATGTTCGGGTGGATTAATGGATCAAAGTTTTGATTTCACATCTTACAACAATATTAAAAGACTACAGGAAGAGGAACTAATTGCGTTGTGGGAGGAATATTTTAAGGATAAATCTAACAAAGAAGTTAGAGATACTTTGATTGTGCAGTATATTTATTTAATCCGCTACGTTGTAGGACGTGTTAAGGTAAATCTTCCTGCAACAATTTCAATAGAAGATATTGCAGGTTACGGGGTAGAAGGTTTAATTAATGCAATAGAAAGATATTCACCACAAAAAAATACTAGATTTGAAACATATGCACTGATAAGAATACGCGGGGCTATTTTAGATAAAATTCGTTCCGAAGACTTTCTGCCAAGAAGTGTAAGGAAAAAAATTAAAGATATAAAAAATGCACAGGAAATTCTAAAGCAGGAACTCGGCAGAATGCCAACCACATCTGAAATTGCCGGTTATCTTAATATGGATGCAGAAAAAGTTAACCAGATTATGGCTGAAGATACCACAATGACATCCATTTATGAAAAACGAGGCAATACAGATGACAGTGTTGAAATCATTGATACGATTCAGGATACTAACAAATTAAATCCCCAGGAAAATATGGAAGAAAAAAATGTTAAGCAGGAACTTGAGAAAGCCCTCCAGCGTCTTCCTGAACGTGAACGTATCATAATGGTTCTTTACTATCAGGAAAACATGACGCTTAAAGAAATAGGGGCTACCATCAATATGTCAGAATCCCGGGTATGCCAGTTACATGCACAGGCTATTATGAAGCTTAAAAACATCCTCAGCGAAAACAGAACTTCACGTATGCGCCAGAGTATTATTGCTTAACGTTCTATATCATAATCAAAAATGACAAAATCTATCCTTCTGTCGCTAAAGTCTTTACGTGCTACATTATCGTTAAAAGGCATTATTTCGCCGAAACCTTGCGGGAAAATTCTATCATATGGAAATTTGGTTTGCATAACAACATAATCTACGATTGCATTTGCCCTCATAATCGTTAATTCCCAATCATACTTCATAATATTCTCATGAGAAATAGGCTCATCCGTATGGCTTTCAACAACACATTGATTATCAAAGTTTTTCAAAACCTCAGAGATACCATTCAAAAGCAGTTTTCCTTCCGGTTTTATTACAGAACTGCCTTTCTCAAAAAATTCACTCTCATCAATACTTAAAACCAATCCCCGCGGAACTTTTGTATATACTATCGTCTTTTTCTGAGGCAGAGTTTTTTGGAAATCTCCTTCGATTAAACTTATTTGTGAATCAAAAACCGTACTGATGTATAACGGTTGAAATTCTTCTGCAAATCCCGTTTCCGGCAAAAATAATATTATTACTAATAGCAGCACAAACAGTTTCAAGACACAATACCTCGAAACACATTATTTATTAAATGAGCTAAATCAGCTATTACCTGATAAGGTTAAGGCTTTAAAACAGCATACACATAATTATCATTAAAATATCTATTTGCGCATTGCTGTAATTGCTCTGACGTTACAGCCTTTACTGCCTGCTTTGTTTTCTCAAGGAAATCAAAACCCAGCCCCATAATTCCATGATGAGCTAAAATACAAGCCTGCTGGTTATTTGTTTCTGTTGTAAATGCCCATTTACCGATTATATTATTCTTTGCATTTTCAAGTTCTTCCTCACCTACAGGAATCGATTTAATCTTTTCAATTTCTTCTTTAAACCCTGCCAGAGAAACTTCAATATTCTTAGGTTCGGTTGCTATATAAATTGAAAAATTTCCGCACAAGCCAAGCGGTTCGTAAGAACTTCTTACAACGTATGCAAGACCTTTTTTATCTCTTAACTCAAGGAACAATCTGGATGAAAGCCCTGAAGCTCCAAGAATAATATTCAGCAATACAAGTGCAGGATAATCCTTATCTAAATAAGAAGGAACCTGCCACCCTTTAAGCAGGTGTGCCTGGTTTGCATCAGGTTTTATTATTTCTGTATCTCTGTGCGAAGTTAAAGTTTCCACCGGAATAAGATTTTTTTCGTCTTTATCATTCGGGAGTTCCGCAAAATTTTTGTTTAATTCAGGAAGCACACTATCAAAATCAAGGTCCCCGACAAAAGTAATCACTTTTTTACTGTTTTGTAAAATAGAATTATAAGCTTCAATAATATCCTGTTTTGTTATATTTTTAATATTTTCAAGTATTTTTGTTGAAGTATTGCCGTAAGGATGGTTCTCAAACATAGTCTTATAATATCCGTCAGAAACCTTAGCCCGGGGCGAATCCAGCTCTGCAGTAATTTCACCCTCCATTTTCGCAATTTCTTTATCAAATTCTTCAAAGGTAGAATTTTTTATAATATCAGACATAATTTCAAGCGCCTTTGAAAAATCTTCGTTTAAACAAACAAATCTGAATCTCAAGTAATCCTGCTTTAATTCATTAGAAAATTCAATAGCACAAGAATCCAGTTCTTCTGCAAGCTGCTCTGCTGTTCTGTTTTTGGTTCCCTGAAGAAACAATCTTGTCATAAGAACATATATACCTGCACTTTTTTCAGGATTATTAATAGAAAAATTCATACAAAGCGCAACTCGCGGAGTGTTTTCATTTCTTTTATAAAAAAATTCAATATTGTTATCCAGATTAGTAATTTGTTTATTCATATATCTCTCCTATATGAGGATTTTAACATAATTAATTAAAACAGTAAAGTTTTCTTGCACTTAGACAGTATTTTACATATAATAAGGATATGGATATGAAGAGAATTAAATTAAGAAATTTTGAGATAGGAGCAGATAAGCTTACAATAATTGCAGGTCCCTGCGCTATCGAGAATCAGGATATTTTAAACAGAACAGCAGAAAAACTGAAAGAAATTACAGAAAAACTCGGTATCAACTATATATTCAAATCATCTTTTGATAAAGCAAACCGCTCATCAATTACTTCTTTCAGAGGTCCTGGTATGGAAAAAGGGCTTGAAATGCTGGCAAAAATAAAAAAAGATTTTGACTTGCCAATAGTAACGGATATTCATACTCCGGAGCAGGCGTCAACTGTTGCAGAAGTAGCTGATATGCTTCAAATACCTGCCTTTTTATGCAGACAGACTGATTTACTGGTAGCTGCGGCAAATACCGGAAAAATTGTAAACATAAAAAAAGGACAATTTTTGGCACCTGAACAAATGGGTCCGCTAATAAAAAAGGTTGAGGACAGTGGAAACAGTAATATACTTTTAACTGATCGCGGAACCTCATTCGGATACAATAATCTTGTGGTAGATTTCCGCGGTATTCCTATAATGCAGGGATTTGGTTATCCTGTTGTATTTGATGCAACACACAGCGTACAGCTTCCAGGAGCAAACGGCTGTTCATCAGGAGGTGACAGAAGATTTGTCCCTTACCTTGCAAAAGCTGCAATGGCAGTCGGTGCAAACGCGTTATTCTTTGAAGTTCATCCAGAACCGGATAAAGCCCTGTGCGATGGACCAAACATGGTTCCGTTAGACAAGGCGGAAGAGCTGTTCAAAACTTGCAAAGATATATTTGAATTGATAAGGCGGTAAACATGATTTTAAATACATATATTGCGGGACCTTTTGATGCCAACAATTATTTGTTAATGGACAAAAACACAAAAGAAGCTGTTCTCATTGACTGTTCCGAATATAAACAGGAAATTATTGAGGATATTTATAAACTGGGAGCTAAGGTTAAATATATCCTTTTAACCCATGGACATTTTGACCATATTTTAGGGGTTAATAAAATGACAGAAGCTTTAGGTGTAGATGCTTACATAAACAAAGAGGACGTAATCCTTGCTGAAAATATTAACATGATGCCGAAATTATTAAACTTGCCAATGGCAGAGGTTCCTATCATTAACGGTAGAATTGAGGACTGGCAGGAATTTCAATTGGGTGAACATAAAATAAAGGCAATTCCTACACCGGGACATACCGAAGGCGGAATGAGCTTTTTAGTTGATAACGAATTTCTATTTTCCGGAGATACCTTATTCTGCCAGAGTTTCGGACGTACGGATTTATTCGGCGGAAATATCAAAAAACTTGTAAACAGTATCAAAAATGTACTTTTTGAACTTGATGACAATATAATTGTTTACCCGGGACATGGACAGTCCACAACAATAAAATTTGAAAAAACTTACAACGAAATTTTAAACTATAACGAATAAAAGAGGATTAAAATGAAAGAACAACTGGAACAAATTTATGCCAATGCCGTTGCAGATTTATCAAAAGCAGCATCTATCAGTGATTTAGATGAAATAAGAGGGAAATATCTCAGCAGAAAAGGGGAATTTAACGAAATAAAAAAGAACCTTAAAAATTTGTCGGATGAAGATAAAAGAATTGTCGGCTCTCTTGCAAATGAGATAACCCAAAAGCTTGAAGCTTCTCTAAAAGAAAAGCATGATGAGTTTTACAAACAAGAACTTGATGCAAAGCTTTTAAAAGAAAGAATTGATATTACTCTACCCGGAAAATTTATTCCGCGCGGAAAAGTTCACCCTATAACCTCAACTACAAATGAGATTGTTTCAAGCTTACAAAGCCTTGGCTTTTCTGTTGTTCCGGATATACAATCCCCGGAAGTTGAAACTGACTATTACAACTTTGATGCGCTGAATGTACCCAAAGATCACCCGGCGCGAGATGTTCAGGATACTTTCTATACAACAATAGCCAAAAATATAGTTTTAAGAAGCCAGACATCCGGTGCTCAGATTCATGCAATGGAAGGTCAGAAACCGCCAATCAGGGTGATTGCACCTGGCAGAGTTTACAGAAATGAAAACATAAATGCCCGTAAAAATAATTTCTTCCACCAGATTGAAGGTCTTTATGTAGATAAAGATATTACATTCGGCGACTTAAAAGGTGTTTTAAATGAATTTATAAGAATCTATTTTGGAGCAAGCCGTCCTACACGATTCAGAAGCAGCTTCTTTCCGTTCACAGAGCCTTCTGCAGAAGTCGATGTTCAATGTATTATGTGCGAAGGTAAAGGCTGCAGAACCTGCTCCGGTACAGGATGGCTTGAAGTATTAGGATGCGGAATGGTTGATCCTAATGTTTTAAGAAATGTCGGAATTGATCCGGAAGTTTATACCGGATTTGCGTTTGGTATGGGAGTCGAAAGACTTGCAATGCTCAAATACGCAATTGATGACATAAGATTATTCTTTAATAATGATGTAAGATTCTTAAAACAATTCTAAAAAAAGCGGTCAAAATGACCGCTTTTTTAATGCACTTTGTACGGGTAATCTTTAGGAATTGTCCAATTATTAGCACGAATCAACGCAGTACAAAAATGAAGATTAGAACCTGAATAACATCCGTCTTTTAACGTTTCTTCCCTGCCATCCCAGGTATACATCCATGGTTCAAACCCTTTTTTATAATGATATTTAAAGGAAAGTTGACCATTAGGTACAAATTGGAAAGAAAAACCACAGATTCCGATTACCTCCTTTTGGTTTATAGACGTAAGCGTTTTCTCACATTTGCTCGGATTCGGATAATAGACCCAATCTCTTGTTGTACCGTTATTCATTTGCTTTAAGGCTCCACCGTCTGCAAAATAAACAATTAAAGTACCACTACTATTAAGTATTTCCTGCCTTACAATTTTTAAATGCTTACCCAGATACTTATTAAACCACTTTTCAGCTTCCGATGAACCCGGAACAGGTTTCCCTTCTTCATATTGAGCACCTTCCAGGTCCTCCCACCAGTATTGCATATCACCATATTTAACCTCTGCCATTCTGACAGCCTGGTTCATAGTTGTATAAAATTTCTTTAACTTAGCTTCAACTACCTGATTTCTATGTTTCTGTATAACTGTTGGAAGCGTCATTGCCGCAACAATACCAATTATGCCGAGTGTTATTAAAACCTCAGACATAGTAAAGGCAAAATATTTGTCTATAACCCCAAAAGAGCTATCAGGAGAGCTTAAATTAGTTGCCCCCCCCCCCGAAACGGTTACTATTATTAGATTTCAGCATACATTTCTCTCCTTTTTATGATACTTTACATATTTATTATAAATAATATTTTGATAAAATTCAATCGTTAATTATTTCACAACCTTATGCAGCCCGTGCGGTTTGTCAACATTCCTATGAAGACACTGAGCTATCTCCAATGCCAAAAGCTGAATAATTACCACAATACAAAAAGATTTCACAATATCGCTTTCACAGTTTATGTTTATATTAAACTTTGTTTTTATCTTTTCGTTGGAACATCCGATAACGCAAAGCGGCGGGTTATAGTCTTCTTCAATTTTATTAAGATTTTTTATTGCTGTGTAGCTCAAATCATTCACTGAAATATGGATCATTGCAGGTTTGTTATTTAAAATTGCAACGTGACCATGCATAAATTCGCCAAGAATACTTGAATAAACATTTATATAAGAGGTTTCTTTTATTTTCAGAGAAGCTTCTTTTGCTATTGCATAAGAAATTCCGTCAGCAGTTATAACAATATTTTTAAACTTTGCAAGGAATTTTGCCATATCTTTAATTTGATGATGAAGCTTGTATGTATCATCTACAGATTCAGAAAGCTGGTTTAACTGAGCCAAATAGCCTGAAATATCAATCCCTTTATGTGCTGCATATTTTAAAACAAGCAAAGTACAGCATAGCATCTGGGTAGTCAGAGATTTTGTTGCGGCAATGCTTTTTTCTTCGCCTGCACAGCAGTCAATCTTAAAATCAGAAGCCTGCCAGATTGTAGAATCCTTTTTATTAGTAATACACAGGGTTCTCATTCCAAATTCTTTAGCTTTTCTTAAAGCAGAATTTGTATCAGATGTTTCACCGGATTGCGTTATAAATACGTACAAAATATCATTTTCATGCGGAACAGCTGATTTTAACAAAAATTCGCTTGAATAAATTGCACGAGCCTCCATGCCGGCAACATTTCCAAATAAATCAGCAGCATATCTCGCACAATGATAAGATGAACCGCTTGCAACAATAACAATTTTAGATATATCTGTAGGAATATCAAACAAAATATAATTGTTATCATTTACATGAGTTCTAAGCAAATTTTCAAGAACAGCAGCCTGTTCAAAAATTTCCTGCTCCATACTCGATTTTTTATTTTCTTTAAAAAACATAAACACCCTTAAATAATTTCCGGTATTACTTTCTAATATTCTGCCATCAGCATCTGCACAGTGCTAAGATCTATATACCTCAAGGGCAGGCTTATAAAGCCTACCCTAAGATTTCTTTCATAAGATCGTTAACAGCTTTAGGATTAGCCCTGCCCTTTGTTTCCTTCATAACCTGACCAACAAAGAAGCCAAGGAGCTGAACTTTACCGTTTTTATATTTTTCTACCTGTTCAGGGTTGGCATCAGCAACCTTCTGACAGATTTCTTTAATTGCACCTTCATCTGAAATCTGGCTTAAACCGCGTTTTTCAACAATTTCAGAAGCCTTTGTGCCGTCTTTCATCATATCTATAATAATCTGCTTACCGATATTATTTGAAATTGTATTTTTTTCAATCAAAGCAATCAACTCGACAAGATTTTCCGGAGTAAGTTTGGTTTCTGAAATATCCAGTTTTTCATTTTTCAGATAAGCAGCAATTTCGCCCATCATAAAGTTAACGGCAATTTTCGGATTAGCACCGAGTTCAAGAACTTTATCAAAGAACAAAGCTAGACTCATCTGTTCAACAATTACACCTGCATCATATTCACTCAAGCCTAAGCTCATATATCTCTGACGTTTTGCCTCAGGTAATTCAGGCATTTTGGAACGAATTTCTTCAACCCATTCTCTTGAAATTTCAAGAGGCATTAAATCAGGTTCAGGGAAGTATCTGTAATCATGAGCATCTTCTTTACCTCTCATTGAGCGGGTTTCTCTTGCATTATCATCCCATAGTCTTGTTTCCTGAACAACTTTTCCGCCATCTTCGACAATTTCGATTTGTCTGTCTATTTCATATTCAATAGCTCTTTGAAGAGCAGAAAAGCTATTTACGTTTTTAATTTCAGCACGTGTGCCAAATTCTTTAGAGCCTTTAGGCATAATTGAAATATTAGCATCACATCTCATAGAACCTTCTTCAAGGTTACCATCACAAACGCCGATATATCTTACGATATTTCGCAGCTCTTCCATATAAGCTCTTGCTTCATCAGAACTTCTCATATCAGGTTCTGATACAATTTCAAGAAGAGGGGTTCCTGCTCTGTTCAGGTCAACAAGGGAATAACTTGACCCGGCAAGACCTGCTGCTCCGGCGTGGACTAATTTACCGGCATCTTCTTCAAGATGCGCTCTTGTAATACCAATTCTTTTACCTTTAATATCAATATGACCGTTTATGCAAATAGGTTCATCATATTGTGAAATTTGATAACCTTTCGGCAGGTCAGGATAGAAATACTGTTTTCTGTCAAATTTGCATCTGGCAGGGATTTCACAGTTCAATGCAAGACCTGTCAAAATTCCCATATTAACAACTTCTCTGTTTAAAACAGGCAATACGCCAGGCATTCCAAGCGTAATAGGGCTTGTTTCAGAGTTTGGTTCTTTACCGAATTCAGTTCCGTCCGGTGCAAATATTTTTGATTTGGTTTTCAATTGAGCATGAACTTCCAAACCGATAACAACTTCGTATTTATCTCTTAAACTTTCCATAGCTTCTCCTTATTGTATCTAAAGCTTAGCACAAACGGAAACTGCACGCAAATGCTATTTCTGTTCAATGATTACTCTGGCAGGGTAATTTTTAATAAGCAGCTCGTTAGCTACATTCATAGCTTTTTCCTTGGAATTATATGAACCCACCTGCAATGTATATCCGCTGCCCATTTTTCTGATAAAAGGCGCCATGCCAAGACCTGCATCCTGCAGAATACTTCTTGCAACTTCAGCCTGTTCCGCTGTTGTATAGAAACCAACAACAACTCTTGCATTAATTGCAGGTGTTGGAGCTGCCTGCGGTGCAGGTGCTGCTGTAGTTTGCGCAGTTTCTTCCTTAGAAACATCTGCTTGCGGTGCAGGAGCGTCACTCTTATGTTCCAGATTTATAGGCTCTTCTTCCTGAGGAGCTACAGCCTCTTCCGGTTGTGTATCCTTTGTCTTAGGAATAACAACTTTGCCATCATCTTCAACAGCTAAATCTTCGCCGCCAATAGCATCATAGTTATCTTCCATCTGAATTTCTTTCAATCTGTGGTCAACTCCGCCTCTTATACCGGAATCTTCTTCCAGTGCAACCTCTTCATCACCAAGACTTATATCGACATCAGGTGACATTAACTTTGCAAATCCCAAAAATACAAGAAGCAATGTAAAAAATACTGAAACAAATAAAATCAGACTTTGTTTAGGATTTCTGTTAACAAGCTTTTTATAGTCGCGGTAACTTATATGCGCGCTCTGCTTTGGCTCATCATCTATCATATGCTATACTCCTCTAACTTTTGTGCTTGCCAGTATTATATCATCAATTTCTTCAGAATATTTCTCGAGAACTTCAGCGGCAAACGCTTCAATGTCGGAAATTCCTAAGTCATTTTTCAAACCGCAAGCTTTTACAGGGGCACCATTTGAGTCTATATTAATTCCTGTATGAATAAGAATCGAATTTACAGATTTTGTAGCTATAGAAACAGTAAGCTTTTTATCGTTAACGAACAAATCATCACCGTTTCTTCTAACAAAAACTCCGCGTTTTTCAAGCGCTTCCTTAATAATGCAAATCAGAAGTCTTTGTCTGAAAATGCCTTCAACAAGTCCTATTAAACTGTTCTGATATGAAACTAAGCATTGATTTGCTATAAATCGGCTCATTGTTGATAACATCTTCTATATCAACCATTTCAGTCAGCTTAACTTCGCATTCTCCAATAAATGCAACGGCTGCATCACCTTGAATTTTAAAATTTTTATATATCCAGTGAGGTGAAAGCTGCCAGCCTTCGTATTTAATTTCCTGTTCTAATAATTTTGTTTTCATGCTTTTACTATATATTAAAAAAGAAGTTTTATAAAGCGGGTATCACCATTGTGAATAAGAGCTTTCTTCAATCTTGTGCATGATTCACATTCTCCGCAGTGTTTTTCTCCGCCCTTATAACAGCTTTTGACATATTCCAGAGGAATGCCATGCTCTAAAGCCAACCTAACTATATCATTTTTGTCGGAATTTATCAAGGGCGCCAATACTTTAGGATGAGTTTGAGTTGAATATTCAAATTCGCTGTTAACCCTCTCAATAAATTCCTGTGTATTATCGGGAAAAGTTTCACCCTCTTCTTTATTAGCGCCGATTAAAATATGCGTAAACCCTTCTGCATCTGCATAGCTGCCAGCAATATTCAAAAATAATCCGTTACGGTTCGGCACCCATACAAGCTTTGCCGATTGTTCCGGATTATCAAGCAATTCTCCTGCCGGAACATCTTTATCTGAAACAAGCGACGTGGTAGTAATATTTTTTAACCATTCAAGAGTTATAACCTCATGCTTCAACCCGTAATATTTTGAAATTCTTGCAGATGCCTCTATTTCATCCTGCGCAGACTTCTGTCCGTAGTCAAAAGTAAGCGCTAATTTAACATTATATTCTTTTTGCGCCAATCCAAGACTTACCAGAGAATCCAAACCGCCTGATAAAAGTATAACAGATTTATTCATCATATTCCTCGCGAACCCGTCTTGCAGTTTCTTCCTCTTCATCTGTTTCATATTCTTCAAGCATTGAAACAGCCTCAACTTTTAAAAAGTCATTATACCCCTCGCCGCTGATGACCTCGTCAAGAATACGCCTTCCAACCATATTATAAAGAGCAATCAGGGCATTTTTCTTAACTTCGTCATCGGCGTCCGTCAATCGTACAATCAACCATACTCCATTTACCGTCAATCTGTACTGCAATCTTTGCCGCCTTTTTCTTATCGTCACGAATATGTACTTTTATAACATCATAAGCATCAGGGTTTCCGCTGTCCATGAGTGCCTCTATTGCATTAATCCTGATTTGGGATGACTCATCCATCAAAGAACTTTTTAAAGCATTAAAAACTCTGTCATTATGGTCAAATCTTAATTTACCGAGAGCTTCTATAACGCGTTCCTTTAAAAAAGTAAACTTATCCATAATGCCCTGTTTTGTTTCAAGAATACTGACAAGCGGATCCAGAGCCCTCATATCGCCAATCATACCAAGAGCTGAGGCTGCGGATTCCCTTAAATAAACAGAACGTTCCTCTTCATCTTTCATAACCTCAATTAAAGGAGCGACCGCATATCTGTCACCTATTCTTCCCAAAGCATCTGCACACGCAAAGCGTACTTTATAATTTTCGTCTTTATTATTCAAACAGTATAAAAGCGGAGTAACAGCTGAGGTATCTTTCAAATTTGCGATTGCCTTAGCACACATTACTCTGACATTAACAAATTTTTCCTTATCAAGATTATCATCATCATTCTTCCACAAAAGAATATCCAGAAGAGGACTAAGTGAAGAAGCATCTCTGAACCTGTCTTCACAGCGGATAACAGCCATCAGAACATCAGGAGATTTTGAAACAGAAAGAAAATAATTATAAATCTTTACAAGATTATCCCGTTCATAAACTTCATCAAGCTCGTTTATTCTGCGGATAACATCCTCAGGGACAGATTCTTCATTCCCTGTAAATAAATTGCATTTCTTAGCAATAGCTTCCAAATCCAACGTATCTTTATTATCCACTTCTTACCCCTGCTATGACTATACTACAAATGTATTTTTTTAGCAAGCAAATAACGCCGGAGCTATTTATTTACGGTTTCATAGACGTGGTGTAATTTAGTTTTTACAAAACCTGAGTTCTCAAGTTTCTCACCAATTCCCATCTGTTCTTCATCAGTCCCGATTATAACAACGCAATTCTTTTGAAGCTTTGTTATAACATTATTTATAAACTCGTCCTGCTGGCTTTTTGTTCCAATATATGGCATTATATTTCTTATCATAAGCACAGTATTTTCAGAAGGAAGTTTGTGCACATCTTTTAAAGCATTAGCTTTACTATATCTGATTTTACTATTAAGTTCATAAGTCGGGTGAGCTATCATTGATTCATCTTGAGGGGTTTGCGGGAAAATCTCAAAATATCTGCCCAGATGATTATATGAATATTCATCAACATTATCAATATCGCTAAAATACATTTTTATATTGCTGGATCTGATTTTATTCAGAATAAATTCGTCATTATCCTTAGCATAAATAGGATAGAACTTTCTGGACTTATAATCATATCCTTCCTTCAGTAATATTGCAAGCGACATTGCTTCCGAGCCGTCTGAGCAGCCGTAGCTGTATACATTTACCTTATCTTTATCCAGATATTTATACATAAGATAATCACCCAGCCCGCGCCAGTCAAGATCTCTCCGGTAAAAACATGTTGTATTACTGTTTATTATATCTCCGTTTTCGTTTTCTACATCGCGGATGATACTTTTAAAAGTTGGTGCTTTACGCACTCCGGTATATGAATTTTGCATTAATGGTAATATTCTCATATTATTCTAATAGCACTGAATATTTTTTTTTGCTATTATGTAAAGCATTATGAAGAAATTTAAAGCAAAAGTAAGCGTTAATATTAAAAAGGAAATTAAAGATATTAAGGCAAAAACCCTTGAACAGGCAGTTTCGCACCTGATTAGGGTACAAAATTTAAAATGCAGGGTTGGCAATATTTATTCTCTGGATTTTGAAGCAGAAAACGAGGAAAATGCGCAGGAAATAGTAAAAACCGTAGCAGAAGAAATTCTTGCAAACAGTGTAATCGAAGAGTAT
>OGQU01002035.1_pt1 | contig 13961 bp, 9 predicted proteins | sample 1553341 | NCBI WGS metagenome assembly OGQU01 (sample SAMEA2579920, study PRJEB22360) | human gut metagenome | biome: human gut; feature: human-associated habitat; material: faeces | place: Denmark | collected 2008/2010 | reverse complement strand
ATATGTGCACTGTGGCGGCTGGACTGTTTGCTGGAATACCACTGGCCATTCCGATACTAAAAATTATAAATAGTGCCACAAGATCTTCTTCAGGACTTGAAGTTCCGTCTGATATTAATGTAGGACTTGTGCTGTGTGTCATATTGGCGATACTGCTTCTGGTAGCAGCATTTATCATGTTGAAGACAAGGAGAATATCCGAGGCCACACCTATAAAGGCGATAAGAGGTGGACGGGACAGTGTGCATTTCTCAAGCGTTCTGAAGCTTCCGGTCTCAGGCAAGAAACTTGGTGTGAGTCTTGCATACAGACAGTTTATATCTGAGAAGAAACAGTATGCCGCAGCCATCATAGTGACTGCTATACTTGCCATGTTCATGATACTTATGAATGATATGATGCGCTGGTTTAATTCACAGAATATGCTGGCGGATATGTTTTCAGTCACGAAGTATGACCTGACTGCTTCGTTTGTCGATGAGGATACGCAGAAGGATATAGAGAATGTTATATCAGAACACACAGCGTATAGAAAATATCAAATGTCCAGCGAGTACCTTCTGTTCGATGATGTGCAGATGTATTGTTATATAGTGGAGGACCCTGATATGATCAACACGATAAGAAAGGGAAGAACCTGCACATATGACAATGAAGTGCTGATAACCCAGTATGTGGCTGATGGATTTCACATGAACGTAGGTGACACAGTCACAGTCAAGCGCGGCGGCGTGGCAAGGAAGATGGTGATCTCCGGCATATACGATTCGGCAAATGATATGGGCAAGAACTTTGCAATTAGTAAGGCTGCATATAGTAAGTTTGCCAGCGAAGAGACCGTAAGTGAGTCTGGTGTCAGTGGAGCTGCCAAAAGCAGTTCAGATGAGAAGGAATGGAGCGGCAAAGGAATATGTTATGATCTTGACAATACTGATGAATGTGATGCGATAATCCAGGAGATAGATAAGAGATATGGCGATAATCAGGGCATCACGTATTCAATACATTCAGCAAAGGATGATTTTGAAGAAGTGGCGGGTACAGTCAACATTGCAATACAGGGACTCACATTGCTCACATATATGTTGGGGGCTGTATTCGTGATAGTCACGGTCATAATCGTGTGTGGCAAGGTTCTCATGCGTGAGCAGAAGGATATCGGAATATACAAGGCACTTGGATTTACATCCTTCAGACTCAGATGCCAGCTTGCGGTCCGCTTTATCGTGACGGCAGTTGTGGGTTCGCTGCTTGGTATAGTTCTGGCACTTATCGTCAGCAAGCCATTCTTCAAGGCAGGATTTGAATCATTTGGAATATACAGTTTTAATTTAAGTACAAGTGTGATATCACTGGTTATACCATTGGTATTTATGAGCGTGTTATTCTCTGTGGTAGCATTTATCAGAGCGGGGAACATCAGAAAGGTTCAGCCGCAGGTGCTCATCGCAGATCAGTAGAAGTATATAGGAGAGTGGAACTATGTATACAATGTCAGTAGACAAGGTGGGTATATATAATGGATAAGTTGATCATATATCTGATATGTATAAATATACTAGGAGCTGTCCTTGATGGAGTGACGGCTGCGAGACGCAGGAGAACAAGCCATAAGGCGCTCAGTGTTCTGCTGGGGATCATAGCCATTGCCGGTGGTGCCCCTGGCATGATAATAGCATTTGCGTTGTGTGACAGGACGGCCTCCAAGACGAATATGATGCTGAGAGTGTTCACTGTGTGCGTGTGTGTGATAGAACTTGCGGTGTTCATGACGTGGAAGCTCAGACCTGTGGGCAAATGGAGCTTTGCATTCTGGGATGTGTTTGTGGAATACAGATGGACACTTTGGTTCGTTGCGGCAGTGAGTGTTGTAACATTTGTCATGTTCGGAATTGACAAATACAGAGCGATCAAGGGCGGATACAGGATACCTATAGCTGTCTTGCTCGGAATGGCATTTGCCGGTGGAAGTATCGGTGCTCTGCTTGGAATGGTGGTGTTCAGGCATAAGATAAGAAAGAATTATTTCTCGGTTGGAGTGCCACTTATACTTGTAATGCAGGTGGTGCTTATGATGTGTGTGGTTAATCTGCTGTAGGATCCGCAAATACCCCCAGTTCAGGCGGATAGTTGGTAAATGCGAAGAAGGCAACCGCGAGAATAGCCAGGATGGTCATGGCAACGTAGTCATTTATGCACATTTGCTTAGATTCTAATCTGTTCTCAGCCCTCAATGCATACATAACACCGGCGAAATAAAGTGCGATATTCAGAAACTCATAATTCCTGCCCAGTACACCATTTAGAGTGTAGAAACCGACCACAATGAAAGCCATACCTGACAGGATACCGACAGTCCTTGCTGGAAGATAATGTTCCGGCAGGGGCTTATCTTTTATATGAGCCCAGAGAAATTCAATCATTGTCAGCAGGAGCATTGGAAAGAATATAAGTTTCAGGTGTTCCCAGGTTGACTCGTTCACTGCCGAGAATAGTCCGACAGCGGGATTGTCATTTGACCACTCGTAGGTGAAATGCAGCAGCACTCCGAGGATCGATATGAAGAAAAAACGAAAAAAATTGAGTTTGTTAGTAGTTGCCATAGAGAGTTCTCCGATGAAAACTAGTGCTATATTACATAGTATATGACGAATATGGTATTTCATGTAGCGGAGAAACCGAAATCAACGAAATTAAGATAAACATAATTGGGATATATTGTCGGTGATGTTATAATCATTTCAACGAATGTTTTGTTTAAAGGGGAAGTACATATGCGTTTGATCCATTTATCTGATCTTCACATAGGAAAGCGTGTAAATGAATTTTCTATGTTGGAGGATCAGGAGTATATATTAAAAGAAATATTGGGCATCATCGATGATGAGCAGCCGGATGGAGTCATCATAGCCGGGGATGTATATGATAAGTCTGTGCCGAGCGAGGAGGCGGTGAAACTGCTGGACAGCTTCCTGACCTCGCTTGCAAAGAGAAAGCTGCAAGTATATATCATCAGCGGCAACCATGATTCGGCGGCCAAGCTGGCATTTGCATCAAGTCTGATTGATCTCAGTGGAATCCATATATCGCCGGTATATGATTCGGCACAGATAGCCATGATGGGAGATGGGTTGGTCAGACCATATAAGTTGGAGGATGGAAAAGGACAGATGGTGAACATATACATGTTGCCATTTGTGAAGCCGGCAATGGTCAGAGCGGTATTCCCTGATGAGGCGGACGATATAAAGGATTACACGGATGCCTGCCGTGTGGCGGTGGAGCACATGGATGTTGATGAGAAGGTTACAAATATCCTTGTGGCCCACCAGTTCGTGACCGGGGCTGTGCGCTCGGAGTCGGAGGAGAATGTGGGCGGTCTGGACAATGTGGATGTGTCGGTATTCGACTCATTTGACTATGTGGCGCTGGGGCATATACATGGGCCGCAGAAGGTGGGCAGGGAGACTGTCAGATACTGTGGAACACCGCTTAAGTATTCTCTTTCGGAGGCTAACCACACCAAATCGGTGACAGTTGTTGACATCCCTGAGAACAAGAAAATAGAGATAAGGACTGTTCCGCTTGTTCCGATGCATGAGCTGCGCGAGGTAAAGGGAACATTTGACGAGCTGATGGACAGGCGAAACTATGAGGGGACGGCTGTGGATGATTATCTGTATGTGGTTCTCACGGACGAGGATGACGTGCCGGATGCTTTGGGAAAACTCAGAACGGTCTATCCAAATGTGATGAAGCTTGGATACGACAACACCAGAACCCGTGTGACACAGACGATAGACGATGGCGCTGTGCTTGAAGGGAAAAAGCCTATAGATCTGTTTGGAGAGTTGTATGAGAAGCAGAACAACAAGGAAATGAGCGATGAACAGAGGAGTTTTGTTCAGGATATTATAGACTCTATATGGAAGGAGGCCTGGTGATGAGACCCATAAATCTTACGATGTCGGCATTTGGACCATATGCGGGAGTCCAGATGCTTGACATGGCCCAGCTTGGGGCTGAAGGCTTGTATCTTGTGACTGGGGATACAGGTGCGGGAAAGACCACGATATTCGATGCCATCTGTTATGCGCTGTATGATGAGCCGAGCGGGGCGAGCCGTGATGCGAGGATGATGAGATCAACGTATGCCGATGTGAACACAGATACCTACGTTGAGCTGACATTTGATCATATGGGGAAGACTTACAGAGTTAAAAGAAATCCTTCCTATGAGAGACGTAAGAAAAAAGGTGAGGGAACTACCATGCAGGATGCGGCTGCAGAACTGTATCTGCCGGATGACTCGGTCATCGCCAACAGAACGAAGGTAAATTCATATCTTCAGGAATTGTTGGGCGTGGACAGAGAGCAGTTTTCGCAGATATCCATGCTTGCTCAGGGTGAGTTCAAGGAACTGTTGGTGGCGGAGTCCGGGGACAGACAGAAGATATTCAGCAAGCTTTTTCACACATCAAGGTATTTTGTTCTGCAGAAGCGTCTTCAGGATGAGACGAGAAGGCTTCAGAGTGAACGGGACGATATGAAGAAGAGTATAGAGCAGTATATATCCGGGATAGTCTGCGGAGAGGATGACCCTTTTGGGCTCAGTGTTCAAAAGGCGAAGGACGGCCAGATGCCAATTGATGAGGTGATCACACTCATCGGAAAGCTTATTGTAACGGAGAAGGCAAGAACGGATTCATATGAGAAGCAGATCAGTACACTTGAGACCCGGGTCGGGGAACTTGACACGCTGATAGGCAAGGCACAGCAGACAGAGAAAGCCAGAGTGCAGCTTGAAAAGACACATTTGGAGCTTGCAAATGTACAGAATGACAGAACTACTGCTGAGGCAGAGCTAAACAGGACAAAGGAAGCTTTCCCAGAGACGGAAGAGCTCCAAAGGCAGGCAGCAGTTATAAATAACGAGCTTCCAAACTATGAGAAACTGGACGAGAAGCGAAAAAATATTGCAGACGAGGAACAGCTCCTGCAAAGGCAAAATGAACAGGCAGAGAAGGGCAGAATGCTTGTGACAGACAAACAGAAGAGCATAGAAAAGCTGAGGCAGGAGCAGACACAGCTTGCGGATGCGGGGGAGAAAATAGTTGCAATCACGGCATCGAGGGAGAAGATGGCTGACGCTGTTGACTATCTGAATGACATAAGTAGACTGCTCATGGAATACAGCAGAAGAAAACAGGCGGTGGACAAAGCACAGAAGCAGTATCTGTTTGATAATGATATGTATACCAGAAAGCAGGATATGTATGAGCATATGAGCACGCTCTACAGGAATGCCCAGGCGGGAATCCTAGCAAAGGATCTGAAGGAGGGACAGGCGTGCCCTGTGTGCGGTGCGACGGAGCACAAACTCCTTGCATCGCTGCCAAAGGAGGCTCCGACAGATGCACAGTTAGATGATGCGAAGAAGGATGCTGACAAAGCCCGCGACAGGGCAAATGCCAGTGCTACGGATGCAAAGGTAAAGCTTGCCAGCGTCATGGAGATCAGAAACAGCATTATTGAGCAGGCTGGAAGGAAATTTGACGATCCGGAGGATATAGATGTTCTGCCGGAAAAGGTTGAGAAGAATATTGGATACTATAATGAGAAGATTGCGGAGGCTGACAGACAGATCGAGGCTGAACGCAAAAGGGTCAGCAGAAGGGATGAGCTTGCTGCAAAACTTCCTCAGGAAGAAGAAACATTTGCCGGGATGCAGGTTAAGCTGGCGGAGCTTGAGAGAAATATATCGGCGCTCACGGCAAAGGTTGTCTCAGACAGAGAACAGGCGACAGAACTGGCCGCGGGGCTCAGATTCAGGAATCGGAGTGAGGCGGAAACGAAGATGAACGAGATTCTTGGCAGAGCAAAGAAACTGCAGGATTCATTTGACACCGCTGAGAAGAGATATAATGCTGTGATCCAGGGTATTAAGACACTGGAGGGGCAGATAAAGGCTCTGACAGACACGCTGGAATCAGCAGAGAAGCTCGAACTTGCTAAGCTTGAGGAAGATAAAACCGCAGTGAGAGATGAGCTGGGAAGGATCAGACTTCTCATGCAGGATGGAAACAGCCGCATCCGTGCAAATGAAACGGCTATGGCGAATATAAGCAGAAAGTCAGATGAGCTTTTGGCAAAAGAAAAGAAATATGTAAGCGTGAAGTCGCTCTATGACACTGCCTCAGGAAATGTATCCGGCAAGAACAAGATAAACCTTGAGGCGTATATACAGATGTCGTATTTTGACAGGATAATTCAGCGTGCAAATCTGAGATTCCTGAAGATGTCAGATGGTCAGTATGAGCTGGGGCGTGTGACGGACAGCAGTGACAAGAGAAGCCAGATCGGCCTTGACCTCTGTGTTGTGGATCATTACAACGGCAGACGAGACGTTAAGTCTCTTTCTGGGGGCGAGTCATTCATGGCATCACTCTCCCTTGCACTTGGACTCTCCGATGAGGTGCAGGCTTCGGCTGGCGGCATACAGATAGATACGATGTTTGTGGATGAGGGCTTTGGCTCACTGGACACAGAAAAGACTCTGCCACAGGCATACAAAGCGCTGGTCAGCGTGACCGAGGGACGCAAGCTGGTGGGAATAATATCGCACGTGACTGAACTCAAGGAGAAGATTGACAAGCAGATCGTGGTGGAAAAGGACAGAACCGGCAGGGCGAAGGCCCGGCTGGTGGTGTAGGAATTTTAGTCATCCGAGTATTGGGCTAAAATGTGCTCAAGTTTATTAAAGTCTACACATCTTTTGGTAAGGTTACGATTTTTGTCGGGAAAATCAGTTATGAGAGAGTGGACTTTATTGGCTCTGTTGATTATGGTATCGTGAGGGTTTAATTTCAGATTGACCTTAGATATAACTGAGTTGTTAACTGGAATCATATTGTTTAGATTGAGAATTCCTATGATTTTAGAAGAATACTCAGGATGCCTGCTGTTGTGGTCAAATATTTTGATGAAATCAATCTGGCTTTTCATATTTTCAAATTTGTTTTTTGGTGAGGTAAGGGGGATGCAATATTTCTGACCACCTATAAGAATGATTATTCCAAGAAATGGTCGATTCTCCTTACCTACCTGAGGGGAGACTGACATTACGTTGTCATCTGCACGAGACAGATTTCTTATGTATTTTAAATCAATATAGTAAAAATTTAGGATATCCATTATCGCCTTTCTGAGAATATAAAAGAGCTGTGCTAAAATGCACAGCTCTTAAAAACCTTTTTGCATGGTAGGGCTCCCATAAAATTGTTCCATTTTGTATGGTAGAACATCCATATTAAAATTGTTCATTTGTTTTATATGGTAGAACACCCATCTCTTAAAGTTCCCATTTCGCATGGTAAGGTTACCATAATCATATCATACAAGAATTCTAACATTCAATAATGTTAGTGTCAATTAGAGCTGACTTATTTAGTAACGTATAGTGATCTGAGAATATCCTAAAAAGTGATCAATATCAAGTGTAATTACTGATATTTTATAAAACATTAATAAAAGTATACAAAGTGTATATTGGCTAATTGGTTGTGTCTGAAAATGTTATATTTGTTGTGTAGTTTGGTATATTAAGTGATGCCATGTAAGAGTTGATGATAGTACAGGCATTTGTTTTTGCATTATCGAGTAACCCCTTGTCAATTGCTTTTTGCTCTTCAGAGGTTTTTAAATCTGCAAAAGATTCGACATAGTCAGTTATATCAGTAGGGTTAAAAATGTTCTTTTTTTCGTCATATAATTGAAAGCTATCCTGATCTACATCAGAGCTGATAATTTCAACTTCGGGCAAAGTAATAGTAATAGTTTTGCTTGTGTCATTTTTGTTGACATTTGTTTTGGTAAAATCAACACCAGCGATGATGGTTCCGTCATAGCTAAATATGTAAGAAGTCTTTGTTAGTGGAATCTTAAAATCGCCGATAGTTCTAGAACTATCAAAATGTTCAACATGAGTATATGTGTATTCTGCTGTTGCAAGTTTACCAATGTTGGCAATATTAGAACGTATGGTTTCACCTGATAACTCAATTGTTTTACCGATAGCCGAATCGGTTTTTTCGATTTTTTGCCCCTTTGGTATATATAAGTATCGGGTTATAAAAAATGTAATTACACAAAATAAAATAAGAATAAATGCTTTAAGTAAAAAAGTGCTTATTTTTTTCATATGTATGTCCTCATAATAAAAATTCTATATCCATCCAGTTATAAGTACTATCAGGTAAAATACAATAATTAGAGCTAATATAATGCCGATACCAATCAGTAGCTTTTTCATTGAAAATTCCTCCACACATTTTTATTAATTCTACATTAAATGACAATAATAGACAACCCTAATATTGATATATTGACAATGAGTAGGATAACAACATACTATTTAATATATAATTATTTATGGAAAGTCGGAAGATACAAATGGAAGAATATACAGACAGGATGCTGGCTCGCTGCAGTGAAATCACCCCATATGATGACAATTATCTGGAAGAACTGCGTTGCCAGATGGAGCGCTTCAGAAATTTTGGAGAGGCTTTGGATATATTTCTTATAGAGAAAGGTTATACCGGGAGCCTGGATGATGTGGGAAGTAAAACAGATTTTATAAAGGAAAGATATAGAGTGCGCGGTGTGATGCCTCCGAGAAATATGTCAAAGTGGTTTTCTGGAGATATTAATATCAATAAGAGTACCGCATTGCAATTGAGCTTTGTATTTGGCTTGGGAGTCGAGGAGACTGAGGATTTTCTGAGAAGGATCTGCCTTTCGAGGGGATTTGATCTTCATGATATGGAAGAGATCGTGTATTATATGGCGATCAAAATGAAAACGGATTATAAGACGCTGCAAATGATGTTGGAAAATCTGCCGGATGTGGATGTTCAGAGGATTCCAGACAATGATACAGTGTTTTATACAGGCGATATAGCCGGTGAGGTGAAGAATATTTCATCTATGGAAGAAACTGTGGTATATATATCCGAAAATGTAGAAAGATTTGTCTATAAGCATGTTACTGCGACAAAAATGTTAAAGAGAATGTGGCTGAAAATATCGGGTGAGAATGGAATAGCCGCAGCAGAGCGCAGGGCATTTCAAGTGGAGCTTCCTGAGGGCGGCAAAAGCAATGGCTTTGAAACCTCACTGTCGGTGTGGACTATTTATCTGCAAATGATAGGTCTATATGGACCGAATGTCAGAAAAGCGGCTGGGGGAAGAAATATCAGAAATATACTCACAGACAGCGGGCTGATCCATGCGTTTGCCGTGTATTGTTATCCGGACCGGGATGGTTTGGAAAAAGTGATTAATGGTGTGCGCATATCAGATGAGAGAATGAGAAAATTGCTTATCCTTCTCTCGTTTTATGAGTACCTGGCGGGGAAAGCAGTTGCGTGTGGGGGCAGAATGGTGAGTGGCAGAGATGCAGAGAATTGCCGGCTGCGGATAAATGATATTCTGTTGAGCTCCGGGTATCAGACACTTTACGCAGGCAATCCATATGACTGGATATTTTTATTTGCGCTGGAAAATGATGACCCTCTTACAACATTCAGAGAGGATTTTATGCAGGAGATATATTTCGACAGCCAATCGCAGCGGTAAAAGCTGGCTATAACAGAGATTCATGAAAAAGCAGGATACGGAATATGGACTACAAAACGAATTATGATGCGGATTACAATACGAAAGAAAATGTAATACTTACTTTTAAAGACTGCCCATATGAGTATGTGTTGACAGGAGAACTCGGCAGAGGTAGTTCGTCTATAGTATATGATGGATATTATGTCAACAACTCTGGTGTCAGGCGACCGGTTAGGATCAGGGAAATGCAGTATAAAACCGAGGAAGAAAGACGACATTTACGATGTACTTTTGACTTGAACAACAGCCTGTTTGATACTGATGGACTCGCAAATCGCATAGTAAACACGTATGAGATCTACGAAAAAGAGAACAAAATATATATTGTGACCACATATCAGGATGGCACGACTTTGGACAAATGCCGATTTGAAAGTGTTCAGGATGCTATCGGCATAGTAAGGAGTCTTGCAAGAACATTGAAGCTGCTGCATGACGGAGGATATTTATATCTGGATGTGAAACCAGAAAATGTGCTGGTACTTGAGGGAACGCGGGACTGGGTTCAATTATATGATTTCGATTCGGTTATCAGGGAAAAAGATATTGAAGAATGCAGTGTAACAGGAGGAAGTTGTGCTGAGAATAATATATTAAGATTTACTTCGAAGTGGGCTTCATATGAGCTGAGAAGAGGAGATATAGAACATGTTGGGACGTGGAGTGATGTGTATGGTGTTGGAGCGGTGCTTTTTTACCTTTTGTTCGGACGCGCCCCGGATGTATTTGACTGCGACGAGAATGCAGTATATGACGTTGGGAAATTCATGTATAGATCAACGGTAGATTCTTCGTGTCCGGCAAATAATAAAAAGCATTTCTACAGGGATTCATTTGCCATGGAACTTGCAGAATGTCTGCACAGAACTCTTTCAAGAAACTGGTCGGACAGATATCAGACAATGGATGGACTGCTCATGATCCTGGATTCTTTGTATGGGAATTCTGATGAGACAAGAGCATATGTTGTATCAAGTCCGGTGGCTTGTATTGAAAATGTAGTGGGGAGAACGGATGAACTAAAGCTTCTTACGGATTGGTTTTCCGAAAAGACAAAGCCTTGTATATTTGTAACAGGAATGGGAGGAATCGGAAAGAGTACACTGGTTCGGAGATTTGTCATAGATGTCAGAGACCGGTTAGATACGGTGCTGTACCTGAATTATTCAAACTCGTTTTATTCAACTGTATGTAATGATGATATGTTTTATATAAATACAGTTTGCAGACAGGCTGATGAAAACGAAGCTGATTATTTCCACAGAAAACTCAGGAAATTCAGGGAGTGCGTATCGGAGAACACAAAAGAGAGCCTGGTGGTTGTGGATAATGTTCCGGTTCTGGATAACAGTGATATATACATGGATGATGGGATATCAGAACTTGTGAGGACAGGATGCAGGCTGATAGTAGTGACGCGAGGGGGGATTATTCCGGAGTGTTATGACCATATACAGATTGAGGCATTCTCTGAAAGGCGGCATATGTATGAACTGATGTTGTCAAATATGCGGAATACTGAATCAAAGTCAGATGCTGATCTGTATGAGAAACTGGACGAACTGATAGACAGGGTGAATGGACACACACTCATGCTGATGATCCTGGCAAGACAGATAGACAGAGGGTATCTGTCAATTGACGAAGCGTGTGCTTGGGTTCGGGAACAAGGATTTACGGCACTGGATGGGGTGAAAACAGGTTGCACCATAGATAGCCGGAATGTATATGGGCATATGACAGATATGATCTCATCGCTGTTTTGCATGGATGGCCTTACGCCGAAACAGAGAGGGATTTTGATGAGTCTGGCCTTGTTTGGAGACAGCGGTGTAGATTTTAGGGATTTTTCCTGCCTTATTGATGCTGAAGATGAGAATATGATAAATGAACTGGCTGATATTGGCTGGGTTGAACGTCATAAAAAACTTGCACTTCATCCTGTTATAGGCCAGGCGGTACGAAGGGAGCTTGGCAGAAAATGGGAAGATATACAGGATAAGAAGAACATGCCGCCAGAAACAGAAGAGCTTCAGCCCGTAAAAGCGTGCCTTGCCAATCTGATCGCTGGTGATAACGTTGTGGTATCGATATGCGTGGCTGTTGCAAATTGTTGTATGAATGTGGATAACTTGTGTGATTCCAGGGAATATCTTCGCCTTGCAGCAAAGACAATTGTGATGCTGCCTATAGAAAGTGAACAATTTATACTGACTCATGGAAGAAGAATATGGGAAATGGCCAGACGTACAGACGAACTTATATCAGACCGGGAAATGGTTGAAGTGTGTGACAAGCTGGCTCATGTATATGCAGATATGGGTCGGTATAGCGATACAGAGGAGATATTAGGATATCTTGAGAAATGGTCGGAAGGAAAAAGTCATTATATAAAAGGCTTTGTCTGCGACATCTGGATGGATTATCTGGACACAATTCTTGACGGAAACTTTGAACCGGAGACAGGAGAAGGGAAAAAAATGTATGCTCTTCAGATGAGATATATGGATAGGGCGATAGCGTGCTATGAAAAAGCAGAAACGACGGATGCACGGTTAAAGCTTGCTGCAGATATCATTGCGGCAGCGACATATACAGTCAGATCCTGCTTTGACGGGAATTTCACATTGCGAAACAGAAAAAAGGCCGTAGATCTTCTGAACAGAGCCAGGATGATCATGACTCAGATAGATAATTCAGAGACCGGTGGAATTACAGATAATGCTGAAAACTGGCTGTCGTATTACATAACTAAGGGATGGTTCTATACATATATAGATGTCAATCCGTGTCAGGTAGACAGAAATATACACAAAGCATGGAAGGTTTACAGCAGAACATGCAGTTCGGAGCTTGATCTGATAAATTATATGCTTATTCCTGCAGCAAATATTTATATTGAGCTTGGAGACAGAAATGAGTGCATTGCATGGTTGGAGAGGGCAGTAAAATTATGTGAAAGGAACAGTGATCTGGATGCATACAACAGAAAGAAGGAAGAGCTTGGGCAAATAATCCGGGAGCTTTAGCACGATGCGGACGGCGGTCGTAAACTGACTTTCGGTAAGACATAATTATTAAGATAAATTATATATGAAATGTGAAAAAGGCACTCTGAAGACAGATGACAGGCTGGATTCAGAGTGCCTTTTTGCACTGACAAATCCACTTTTGAAAATACTATGGGACAATATCAACATCGAAGGCAGCATATGTTATGGACTGGCATCAATGTGTTGACTGCACGTAACGTGCAATTTTACAGTTAAAAAAATGTCTGCGTGAGGTGGTGATAAAAAGAGTGGAGACATTGAGGGAGTTGTGTGAACATACTGGGGTCAGCAGACGGGCGATTCAGGGATATGAAAAGGCCGGCTTAATGTCTGCGGCAGCAAGAAATGAGAGAGGTTATCTGCTGTACGATGCGAAAACCCAAGACAGGGTCAGGATGATCAAGCTCCTTCAGAATCTGGAGTTTTCCATCAGGGAGATAGCGGAACTGGATAATCTTAGCAAAGATGAAGTGAGGAGAGAGGTTGATGCGCATATATTAAGGCTCAGACAGCGGAAAGTGGAAATCGATGAATACATAGATCAGGCGTATGAGTTGATAGAGAAAATATCGTAAGGAGGAGAGTTGTTATGAAATTGAACAAAAAAATGATTATGTTGTGTATTTGGGTGTTGTCCTTATTGATGACGGGTTGTTCTGCAGAAAATTCGGAAAAAGATACTCACAATAAGGAGACCAAAGGTAATGAACCGCAAACGGTCAAGATAGATGAGGTTGATTGGAACATTGACGAGAATATTGTTGATGAAAAAAGGTGCGTGGTGCTCGACTATACCAATAATTCTAATTGTACAATAGTTGATTTTGAATTAAGTTTCAAAGCGAAAAATGACATTACAGACAAAGAAAAAGAGAAGTTTTACCAAGATATTCAAAAGAGTTTTGAATTTAGTGATGATGACATGTCTGAATTAAAGGAAAAAGAGATATCTATGAGCACCGGCTCGGAGAGAGTAGTAAATCCGGGAGAGTCTGTGGATAAAGTGCGTTGCTATTATTATTCGGGGTATTATTATTTAAATGATATATCGCATTATAATTTGATGCAGCCAGATATAGCTACGATTAAGTACATAAGTGATGGAAATGTGTATACAGAATATTATGATTTTATATCGAAAAAATATTCTACTGAGGATAAGACGGAAAAAGCAGTGCAGTGGTCAAATTATGATATAGGAAATGAAGTGGATAAGCCAGAGGCTGA
>OGQU01002022.1_pt1 | contig 14014 bp, 9 predicted proteins | sample 1553341 | NCBI WGS metagenome assembly OGQU01 (sample SAMEA2579920, study PRJEB22360) | human gut metagenome | biome: human gut; feature: human-associated habitat; material: faeces | place: Denmark | collected 2008/2010 | reverse complement strand
AAATAACTGAAAAAACGATAATCGTATGGGAAGAGCCTTTGAGTATCGCAAAGCGCGAAAATTGAAACGCTGGGGCCATATGGCCCGCACCTTCACCAAGCTGGGCAAGGAGATCGAGATCGCCGTCAAGGCCGGAGGCTCCGATCCGTCGGGCAATACCCGCCTGCGCATTCTGATTCAGAACGCCAAGGCCGAGAATATGCCCAAAGAGAATATCGAGCGCGCCATCAAGCGTGCCACCGAGAAGGACGCCGCCGATTACAAGGAGGTGATCTACGAAGGATACGGCCCCCACGGCATCGCGTTCCTGGTCGAGACCGCCACGGACAACACCAACCGTACGGTGGCCAATGTGCGCATGTATTTCAACAAGTGCGGCGGCACGCTGGGCAACAGCGGTTCGGTCGGATTCCTGTTCGACCACAAGTGCGTCTTCAAGTTCCGCGCCGCCGAGGGCGTCGATCCCGAAGAACTGGAGCTGGAGATGATCGACCTGGGTGTCGATGAGTTCTATCCCGAGGAGGACGGCATCACGGTCTACGCTCCCTATGAATCTTTCGGCGCCATTCAGAAGTGGCTCGACGACAAGGGTTTCGAGATCGTTTCCGGAGAGTCGGTTCGGATTCCGGCCGACGTGAAGGAGCTCGACGCCGAGGGCCGCGAATCGGTCGAGAAACTGGTCGAGAAGCTCGAAGAGGACGACGACGTGGTGAACGTTTACCACACCATGAAAGAGGCTGACGAAGAGTAGTTTTCAATGATTGCGGCGCATCCGCCGCACCGTCGCCCGAATCTCCGGACGGACCGGACCGAAAATTCCGTCCGTCCGTTTTCCGAGAGGGCAGGCGGGTGCAAATGTTAAATTTTCAGCGAATTGATATTTGCATCGGGTTTCTTTTTCGGGAAATTCCAAACAGATAAGGTAATTTCAGACGAGGTTACGGTTTTCGGATCGTTACCTCGTCTGTTTTGCTATGTCTTGCATAAGAGATTTATTTGCAATTCCTTGGCCGGCTATTCCTGGCATGGGCAACGGTACGATCGCCCGGTTCAGCGCCAAATTCAGCCCTCCTCCCTTCTGTGGGAAGTGAAGGGCGGAAGAACCAAAGGCAAAAGCCTCGAAGCCGACCGTATCAACCGCCATCCGGACAATATCCGTATTCGGATAGGAAAGCATTGCCGATTTATCTGCGACCCTGATTTCACTTCGGAGGCGGATTCTTCCTGTTACATGGTGAAGATAATCGAAAAGAAGTCTTTCAACGCGCGACGCAACTTGATAACTGCCTGTTGGAGTTGTTTATCGACCTTTTTCTGCGGAATGCCGAACTGCTCGGCAATCTCCTTGTAACTCTTTCCCTCCAGCCGCCGGGCCTTGAATATCTGTTGTGTAAGTTCCGGCATTTGCTCGAGTTGTGCCCGGCATATTTCGAGAATTTCGTCTTGGAACAGGGTGTCCGGGTCGCAGCTCTCGATGGCCCGGGTATAGTAATCCATCGTGCTGCGCTCTTTGAGTTTGATTTGTTCGTAGACGGCCTGCCCGATTTGCCGGTTTCGGCGATACATCAGGCAGTTGTTCCGGATGACTTTATACAGATAGGCTTCGATGTTCGTTCCGGTGATGTCGTAGCGGTGTTCCCATACGGCCATGAAACTGTCGTGCACGATGTCTTCGGCCGTTTTGGAATCACGCACATAGCTGTTGGCTATGAGCAGGTATTTCCGCTTGTATTGGCGGAATAACTGCTCGAAAAGTTGTTGTGAGAACGACGAAGCTGTGTCCATAGAGAAGATTCTATACACAAAGATATAATATTTTCCCGGAAGAAATTATGAAAATAAAATTGTGCTTGTACAGGCAGCATGCAAAGTGGTTCCGGAAAGCGCAGGGCAAGGAAGTTGGGGGTATGTGTCTAATTGATGCCGTTTCAACGGATTAAATATATTAAAAAAAATTATTTACACAATTCGCTTCTTTTTGTGGGGGAAACGGGGCCGGTCGTGCATCTTTATTATCAGATAGAGCCCATGAAAATGAAAGAAGAGATTACAAACGCCCGGTTGTTCCGGTTCTGTGCCGGAGAGACTACGGCCGATGAGAACGACCGAATTGCCGCATGGCTGGATGAGAACCCCGAGGAGCATCAGCGACGACTGAACGACGTGCATTCGATGTATCTCGTGAGCATTTTGTGCGAATCTGAAACGACGCAGCCGGCCCGACGTTCTGCAAGGCTCACCTCTTTCCGTCGGTATGCGGCAGGCATTGCAGCCGCTCTGTTGGTCGGATTTGCGGGTAACTATGCATTCTTTGCCCACCGGCTGAACGGTTGGGCCGAACAGCAGACCGTCATCGAAGCTCCGGCGGGCCAGCACGTTCGGATTTCACTCAACGACGGTTCGGAGGTCGATCTGAATTCCGGAAGCCGGCTTATCTACCCTGCGATTTTCAGTAGCAAAGAGCGTCGGGTCAAACTTGTCGGAGAGGCCCGGTTCGATGTCAGCCACAACGAAAAACAGCCTTTCGTCGTGGAAACATTCGCTTACGATGTCCAAGTGTTGGGAACCGATTTCAATGTAATTGCCGACGAGGCGAAAGGTCAGTTCTCGACAGCATTGTTCGAAGGCCGGGTATCTATTCACAACCACCGGAACAGCGAACGGATCGTCATGGAACCCAATACAGTCGTTCGGCTCGAAAACGGATATCTGTATGTGGACAAACTCGAAAGCCGCGATGAGTATTTGTGGACGGAGGGTATTCTGTCGTTCCGAAACGATTCGTTCGACGAGATTGTCGAAAAATTGCGGAAATATTACAATGTCGAGATCGAAATCCGGTGCGCTGCACTTCCGAAGGTAACCTACGGACGCCTCAAAATCCGTATCTCGGAGGGAATCGAACATGCCTTACGAATATTGCAACTCGCCTCTGACTTCACTTACGAATACGATCACGATCGAAACAGAATCATCATTCAGTGATGGTTTCATAAAGTTTAATGCCAACCCAAAACAAATACTGCTTATGAAGAAATGACCGAACGATCCACCATTGCTCTTCCGGTCGGACGTGAAAAAAACCTGCAGGCGGGCAAACACCTGCAGGCCGGAGTCCAATCGGAAAAATGATCAACCTTTTCTCAAAATTGAACTTTAATTCAACAAATGTATGAATAAAAAGATTATTCAGCGAATTAGTTTGTTAATTCTTTTATTCGTTCTGCCTGTCGCATATCCCGTAAATGACGTTCATGCGCAAGATGTTCGTGTGACCATCCGTATGGATAAGGTCCGTATGGAGCAGGTTATGAATGAGATTGAGCGTCAGACGAAATATCTTTTCGGAAGCGCTGATAACGTGGATGTGAATCGCATCGTTACGGTCCAGGTCGTGGACCGTCCGCTGCGGGAGGCGCTTGACGCCATGCTCCGGGGGACGAATATATCCTATATGGTTCAGGGCTCAAATATCGTATTGAAGAACAGACGCTCGGAAGCTGACGCGAACAGACCTGTCACGGTTTCGGGCATCGTCCGCGATGTAGCCGGCAACCCGGTTGTCGGAGCTGCTGTGGTCGTGAAAGGTACGACGATCGGTGTCAGCACCGATATAGAGGGCCGATTTGCACTTCAGGTACCCCCCCCCGCTTTGCAGGCCGTTCTGGAAATCAACTACCTGGGTTATGAACCGACGGACGTTCGGGTCGGCAGCGTCACGCACTTCGACATCACGCTCAAGGAGGACAGCCAGCAGATTTCAGATGTGCTTGTCGTCGGCTATACACCGATGCGCAAGAGCGACTTCACGGGTTCGGTGGCCAGCGTCAAGTCCAGCGAACTCACGACGACGACGCCCACTATGGCGCAGGCGCTTGCAGGTAAGGTTGCCGGCGTCGAAGTCCGTCAGGCCAGCGGAGCTCCGGGCGAAGGCGTACAGATTCGTGTGCGGGGCGTGAACTCGCTTTCGGCCGGCAGCGATCCGCTGTATGTTGTCGATGGTTATCCGGCCTCGGAGGATGTTTACATCAATCCCGGCGACATCGAGAGCATCGACATCCTGAAAGATGCCGCCTCGGCCGCGATCTACGGTTCGCGCGGCGCTTCGGGCGTCGTGCTGATTACGACCAAACGCGGTAAGGAGGGCGAGCGTGCCAAGATCAGCTACGATTTCTCTTATGGCATTCAACAGCTCGAACGTAAGGTCGATCTGCTGGATGCGAACCAGTTCCGCGACCTGTACATCGCTTCGCGCAACGATTCCTACCGTCGGAAAGCGACTGCCGCCGGCATTGCATGGAGTCCCAACGATGACAATTCGATCCGTTCGGCCAAGGGATTTTCGCTTGCCGATGTCGGTATCCACCCCATGTTCTACGACTTTACGACCCGGACGCCCGTCGAGCAGCAATATAATACCGATTGGCAGGATGAGGTGTTCGGCAATGCCGGGATGATGCGGCACAACATCTCGGTGACCGGCGGCTCCAAAGCGATTCGCTACATGGCCAGCATCGGCTACATGGATCAGGACGGCATCATTGCTCCCTCGAATCACAACCGCATCAATGCCCGCCTGAACCTCGATGCGCAGATCACCAAACACTTTTCGGCCAGTTTGAGTTATTCGATGTTCGATGTCAAGAACAAAGTGGTTCAGGCTGAGGGCCGCATGATCAATGACGGTGTCATCCAGAGCACGCTGATGTACCTGCCCAACCTGCCGGCTTACGAGGAAAACGGCGATTACGCACGCAGTGCCATGATTCGCATGAAGACCGACTGGGGCATCAATTTCCCGGAAAATCCGCTCGTCATTGCCAACGAACTGGATATTTCGGAGAAGGCTTCGCGTCACAACCTGAATTTCAATCTGGTCTATGAGCCGCTGCCCGATCTGAAGATCTCGGCACGGCTGGGACAGCAGTGGTACAACTACCGCTATTTCTACTATCGTCCGATGAGCATCGGCCGCAACTCCTCGCCGGCATACAGTTCCGAACTGGCCGCCTATAACATCGCCCGTTCGAGTTCGACCTACGACATTGACCGGCTCGGGGAGTTTACGGCAAGCTACAAGAAACAGCTCGGAAGCCACCGTTTCGACGCCCTCGTCGGCTATACGCTCCAGCGCAAGACCTATGACCGGCTCGGAGTCGAGGCTACGGGATTCGCCGACGACCGCATCCACGAAGTGACGGCTCATGGGCCGAAGGATTCGGACATATCGCTTTACGAAACCCGCAAGGCGGCTTGGTCGATGATGTCCTATCTGGCGCGTCTGAACTATTCGTTCGACGACCGTTACACCGTGACCGGAACGTTCCGCGCCGACGGTTCGTCACGTTTCGGTGTCAATAACCGCTGGGGATATTTCCCGTCGGTATCGGCAGGCTGGACGCTCTCGAACGAACCGTTTCTGAAAGATGCGCTCGAAAACATTGCTACGGTCCGTATCCGTGCCAGTTGGGGTAAGAGCGGCAACAACGACATCGGCAACTACTCCAGCATCGCAGGCATCTCCACCGGGAGCTATGCTTTCGGCACGACGGCCGTATCCACTTCCCGTCTCGGCGGGTTTGCCGATTCGGAACTCGGATGGGAAACGACGACGCAGACCAACATCGGTCTGGATCTGGGCTTTTTCAACAGTCGCCTGAACGTGATCGCCAACTATTACAACTCCATCTCGACCGACATTCTCTATAACGCACCGATCTCCGCGATTTCCGGATTCACGTCCTCGACGACCAATATGACCGACGCGAAGATCCGTAACCGGGGTTTCGACTTGCAGATCGACGCCCGGCTGTTGACTGGCAAGGTGAAATGGAATGTGAGTACGAATATTTCGATCAACCGAAACAAGGTGGTCAATCTGGGCGGACTCGACGACATCCTTTCTACATCAGAGCGTTCCGTCCAGTCCCACATTACCAAGGAGGGCTATCCTATCGGGTCGTTCTACGGCTACAAGGCCGTCGGCATCATGTCGGAACTCGATTACAAGAACGCGCTGAAGGACCGGGAGGTTTATCTGGCCAACGGCAGCAAGTTCCCTGCCGGCTACACGCTGCAAGGGCCTGCCGTACCCAGCTATGCGCTCGACGATCTCTCCTACGGCAATACGATCTGGAAAGACGTGAGCGGCGACGGTGTCATCGATACGAACGACAAAACGATTTTGGGCAATGCTTATCCTGATTTCACAGGCGGTTTCTCGACCAGTCTCTCATGGAGCGGCTTCGATCTGGGTGCGAGCTTCACCTACTCATATGGCGGCGAAGTGATAAATTTCCAGGATTATTACTTGTTCAATATGGAAGGTTCTTCGAATCAGTATGCGATCGCGGCCGACCGTTATGTGTCGGATATGAATCCGGGCCGTAACAATGTCCCCGTTGCCACGCGGATTTCGGTAACCAACCAGTCGCTCAAACTTTCTTCGTACTATGTGGAGGATGCCTCTTATTTTCGCTGTTCAAACATTACATTGGGCTACACGCTCCCTAAACGTTTGCTCCGGAAAATCGGTATTGAATCGTGCCGGGTATATGTCAGCGGCGACAATCTTTTCACTATAACTGACTACCGCGGTTATAATCCCGAGGTTTCGTACAAAAGCAGCAATCTGATGCCCGGATTCGACTGGGGCTGCTATCCGCTTTCACGCATCTATTCCGTAGGCTTAAATTTAACGTTTTAATCCGTTCTGTCATGAAAATCAGTTCTATATTTGCCATTCTCACTGCGTCGGCGATACTGGCGGCGTGTGACTTTCTCGACGAATATAATCCCAACTCGGTGACGGTTGGCAACTATTACACTTCCGAAGAGGATATCGTCGCGTCGCTTAATGGCGTCTATACTTCACTGACACAAGGTTATGTCGCCAACAACAACCACTATTTCACCGATGTGCGCGCCAATACGACCGTCGTGACGAGCAGCGGCGCCAACAGCGGCATTCCCTACCAGTTCTACAATTATACGCTTACCGAGGAGAATGTCTATGTTTACAACCGTTATTCGCAGTTGTACAAGATCATCTCGCGGGCCAATACGCTCTTCGCTCATCTGGGTGATGTCAGTTATGCTGCTCCTTCGGCCCGCGATACGTATGAGGCCGAGGCGCGGTTCCTGCGGGCGTTGGCTTATTACTGGTTGGTGACCGAGTGGGGCGATGTGCCATTGGTGCTTAAGGCTTTGGAGAGTGCCGAGGAGGTTAGGGCCAACAACTACCGCCGGCCAAAGGCCGAGGTTTACCAGGCAATCTTCGACGACCTGAAATATGTGACTGAAAGTCCTCTGGCCGATGTGCAGCCCGCTTCGGCATGCGGCAAGGTCAGTAAATCGGCCGCATGGGCGCTTTGGGGCAAAGCCTTGTTGCAGCAGGCTTGCGATGAAGATTTCGTCAGTTCGAAATCCGAATTGCTCGGACAGGCGATTGAAAAGCTGACGGCAGCCTGGAATTTGCGTAAGTTCGGCGAACTTGCCTCGGTTCCCTATTCTGCAATCTGGGACCTTTCGACGCAGAAGTCGTGTGCCGAGAACATTTTCCAGATCAACTACATTCAGGGAAACGCCGATCTGGGATCGGTGTGGAATTACCTGTACGGACCCGAAGGAACGGGTGTCACTTCGCAGAAGAAGGGTGAGATGCAGAACGTCACGACACAGGCTGTCTACGATTCGTTCGAGACAGGGGATGTCCGCCGCTCTTTCCTGCGGGCGACGAATATGGCGGGACAAACTTACTATCACACCATGAAGTACGCCGATCTGGAGTGTGGGGCCAATGGTTATGGCGGCAATAACTGGATCGTGCTGCGTTATGCCGATGTGGCGCTGATGCTGGCCGAAGCCTACTATTGGTCGGAGGAGGAGACGTTGGCGAAGACCTGGCTGAACAAGGTGCGCGAGCGTGCCGGACTGGGCGACTGGTCCGGAAGCGACCTGCGTCAGGGAATCTACAACGAACGCCTGCACGAATTCATGCAGGAGGGACTTCGCTGGCAGGATTTGCTGCGGATGTACGACCGTACGGAGATGCTGGAACACTTCAGCGCAATCAACTCCAATTTTTCATTGAAGGACCTGCTGTTGCCGATCCCCTACAACGAGCGGATTCTCAATCCCGAAGGACTTTACCAGAATCCGGGATACGGAGACAACTGACCGGGGCGGAATATGAAAAGATTCTCATTGCTTCTTCATGTGCTCCCGCTCGGTTGCACGGGTGTCCGTCGTAGAGAGGCAAACCGTTAGATATTCGAAAAATCTCAACAGACTGAATTTATGAAAAAAATCATATCATTGTTATGTGTCGCATGCCTGGCTTTCGCCGTCGCATGTTCCGACGACAAAGAGGTGGATCAGGCTTTCGATTCGGTGCTCACGCCGGATTTCACGTTCGATGACAGCGAAGAGATCATTGCCGGCGTCGATGCCGTGCAGTTCATTGACAATTCCAAGGCCGAAGGCACGGAGATCAGCGGTTATTTCTGGCATTTCGGATTCGCCGGATTGGGCAACTGGTCGGAAGACGCCGTTCCGAATCCCGTTATGTATAAAGATGCTGGCGAATACACCGTTACACTGACGGTGTATGGCGCCGATGGCAACAGCCGCTCGACAAAACGAACGATTGTCGTCAAAGCCGCCAACCTTGCACCTTCGGCCTCTTTCTCTTACACTCCGGAAACGGTGGTTGTGGATACCGAAGTGACCTTTACCGATACCTCGGTCGATTCCGATGGCGAGATCGTCGCCCGCCGATGGACCCTTCCCGATAATACGACCTCTACCGATGCTTCGGTCAAATATACTTTCACGAAGGGCGGCACGTTCAGTGTGACACTTCGGGTGACCGATGACCGGGGTGCAAGCAGCGAGGTCTCGAAGACGGTCTATGTCGCCGGCGGCGAAAGCTCGGGCTCCGGAACGGCAGACGATCCGTGGGTGATCGCTACGGCCGACCGTTGGAACGAGATCGCGGCGTCGATCAACGGCTCCGGCGAGTTTGCGCCCGATGCTTATTATATGCTGGCAAGCGACATCGATTTTTCCGGCAAAGAGTTTGTCGCATGGCGCAATTTCTCGGGCCGGCTCGACGGCAACGGCCGTCGGCTGATGGGTATTACGGCGACCAATACGGTGGCATCCGCAGACATCGATAAAGAGGCAGGTGCATTCGGAATAATCTGTGTCAATGACGGTACGGTGAAAAATATCACTGTCGAAGCGAATTTCACCTCGACCGGTCACCGGCTCGGCGGTATTGTCGGCAAGAATAACGGAACCATCGACGGCGCTTGTTTCAAGGGTAATCTTTCGGGAGACAAACGGGTCGGAGGTATTGCTGGCGAGAACAACAAGATTATCGTAAACTGCGCCACTTTGGGAGGCATTATCCGGGGTTCCGATCTGAACGGGGATGGAAGCGTAGAGAACTGCGGCGGTCTGGTCGGAGGCAATACCAATAAAAACGCATTCGTCATCAACTGTTATGGCTGAGCCGATTCGGTTATACTGGAAGGCGGCGGCAATAGCGGCGGCCTTATCGGCTACGGCGGCAGCGATTCGTTCGCCATCAACTGCTATTCGACGACAGCTGTCGTTTCCGGAGGCAATTCCAGTATCGGAACCGTCGGATATATCAAGAAGAGCAATTTGCAGAATATCTATGGCAACGCGGCCCTCGCACAGGTCATAGGAAGTTCGAAGAATACCGGAACCAATGCACCTTCCGTTTGGCCGACTCCGACCACGGGATCGCTGACACTCGATCAGATGATGTCGGGTGCAGTGACCGTTCCCTCATCCGGTTTGCAGAAAGAAAGTTTCGTCGAGGCGTTGAATGCCGGTGTGGACATTTTCAACAGTGCAACGTTCGACCAGAAACCCGAGGGCGTGATACTCCGTCGTTGGAAGAGTTCGGGCACTTATCCGGTTCTGGCAGACTGATATTTTACCCATGTTTATGAAACGGCCCTGAAGGGCGATCTTTCAGGGCTGTTTTTCATCCACTTAAAAATTGAAAGCAATGAACAAGCATATTTTCGTTTTTCTATTCATTATCGGAGCGTTTTGCCTGTGCAGTTGTGCGGATGACTTCGCTACCAGGATCAATTTGGACGGGAATTCGTCCGGGGAAGATTTTAACAGCGAAGCCGCACTCTATGGCACGGTTCAGGACAACTATGGCAAACCGGTGGCAGGCGTACTTGTCAGCGACGGCATTCAGACCACTGAAACTGACGCGGAAGGTAATTGGCAGCTATTCAGCGACCTGACACTTCGCCGATTCGTATTCATTACGATTCCGGCCGGTTATGAAGTCCCGTCGAAGAACGGAATTCCCCAGTTCTGGCAGCGGATTTCCGCAGACGAAAAGCAATTCAAGGCTGATTTCATGCTGATGAAACGCACCGGTTCAGACGACCGGTATACGATTCTGATGACGGCCGATCCGCAGATCCGTGCCCGGAATGCCGGAACGGACCAGTATTTGTTCCATTCGATCGACATTTACGAAGACATGTGTGCCGACATGAAGGAACTCGCCGCTACGATCACCGACCGTCCGGTGTACAGTATCTGCCTGGGCGATATGGTGCACAACAACATGAGTCTGTGGGAAGACTATTGCAACGGTATCAAGGATTTTTCGTTTCCGGTGTTTCATGTGATCGGCAACCACGACCACATCCAGAATGCCGCGAGCGACGACCTGGCCGTAGCGGAATATGAAAAATACCTTGGGCCGACAAACTATGCCGTTGACCTGGGGCAGCTGCACTACATCTTCCTCGACGACATCAACATGAAGGATAATTCGGCGCTTTCCAGCAGCGCGACGGGAGCTTATCAGAATGGGCTTTCTGACGAAACGCTCGAATGGCTCCGCGGTCATCTGGCGCATATCGACAAGAGCAAAACGCTGATGGTCTGCGCCCATTCGTCGCTCTACAAGAAGATCGACTACAATCCCTCATCGACGGACCTCAATGCCACGGCCTATACGAACCTGTTTTCCGGCTACAAATATGTCCACTCCTGGGCGGGACATCAGCACTACCACTTCAATTACGCTTATGCTGCCGAAGAGACAGGATCGAGGTTCGCCAACGTCGAGTCGCATATTCTGGGCCGTTCGACCGGCATGCTGGGGTTGAATGCAAGTGTCAACAGCTGCGGCACGCCGCGCGGCTACATGGTGATCGAAGTCGAAGGTGAAAACATTTCGTGGTATTACAAACCTTGCAACTATGAAGAGGGCAAAACGCTGAATCTGACCAAAGAGTATCAGATCCGGGCTTATTATCCCGGGGAGCTCGATCCCGGCAGCGGGGTCTATTACAGCGATCGGAAAGTATATGCCAATGTATGGAACCATGACGCTCACTGGGGCCCCGTCTATTATACGGACAACGGCAAGACGAAGGTTGCAATGACGAAGGGAACGACCTACGACGGTTATGCCAATTACCTCTACTTCCTGTACAAGGATCAGTATACGGTTTTGGAGAAATCGTCCACGCCGCATATGTTCAGCATCGAACCGTCGGAGGGAGCGACTTCGGCGACGATCGAAACGACCGACCGGTTCGGCAACCATTATACGGCCGATATAAGCTGGTAATGGACGTGTCATTTCTTTCGGTTTCCGAGATGCCGAAGGGTTCGCAAGGGACAACATGTGATCTATGAAACGTGATTTTTTATTTTTGGGAACTGCCGTATTGGGCGGATTGGTCCCTGTTCATGGTCAGGATAAGACCATGCAACGTCCGAATATTCTGTTCTGCATCGCCGACGATGCCGCATGGCTTCATTTCGGGGCCTACGGCTGTGGATGGGTTTCGACTCCGGTTTTCGACAGCGTTGCCGCCCGGGGTATATTGTTCGAGAACTGTTATACTCCGAATGCCAAGTCGGCCCCTTCGCGTGCGTCGCTGCTTACGGGGCGTTACTCGTGGCAGTTGGGCGAGGCGGGCAACCACATCTGTCATTTTCCCGAGGATATCAAGGTCTTTACCGAAGCGCTCGAAGAGGCAGGTTACGACGTAGCCTTTACGGGTAAAGGGTGGGCCCCGGGTAATCCCGGAATGAAAGACGGCCGGAAGCGGCAGTTGACGGGCGAAGCGTGGCAGAGCCGGAAACTGACGCCTCCGACCCCCGAGATACTCGCTACGGATTATGCGGCGAACTTCTCCGATTTCCTCTCCTCGCGTGAGGATGCGTCGCGGCCGTGGTTCTTCTGGTTCGGCTGCCGCGAGCCGCACCGTCGTTATGAATACGGAAGCGGAGCGGCCAAAGGCGGCCGGACAACTGCGGAAATAGATCGTGTTCCGGCCTTCTGGCCCGACAACGAAACGGTGCGCAACGACATGCTGGACTATGGGTTTGAGCTCGAACACTACGACCGGCAGTTGGGGCTGATGCTGGCCCGGCTGGAAGAACTCGGGGAGTTGGACAACACGCTTGTCATCGTCACGTCGGATAACGGAATGCCGTTCCCGCGTGCCAAAGGGACACAGTACGAGTATGCTCATCACATGCCTTTGGCCATGATGTGGCCGCAAGGAGTGAATAGTCCCGGGCGCCGGGAGACGGTTTACGTCTCGTTCGTGGACATCGCACCGACCATTCTGGAGATTGCCGGAACGGACCCCTCGGCGGCCGGGATGGCGCCGCTTCCGGGCGGGAGCCTCGTACCGCTGTTGCGGAATGAGCCGGACCCTTGTGCAGCGTTGCGCGAACGGGCGTTGCTGGGCCGCGAGCGGCACGATAACGGACGCCCCGGTGACCAAGGCTATCCGATCCGGGGGATTGTACGGGGCGGTTGGCTCTATCTGTGCAACCTCAAACCGTGGCTGCTGCCCGGCGGCAATCCGGAAACGGGCTACCGTGACATCGACAGTTCCCCGACTAAAACCGCGATTCTGCAACTGAAACGCAGCGGGCAGGACAATCGTTACTACGAATTGTCGATGGGGCAGCGCCCGGCAGAAGAGCTGTATCATATCGAAACGGACCGGGAGTGCCTCGCAAACCGCATCGGGGAGATTTCATGCCGGATTCTGGCAGACTCCCTGCGGGCCGAACTTTTCCGGACCCTGCGCGAGCAGGGGGACCCGCGGATGACGGGCGACGGCGACCTGTTCGACCGCTATCCTTATGACAAGCCGGGAAAGGACAGGATTTACGAACGGACCGTCAGTGGGGAGATCGTTCCGTGGGAACAGTCGAACTGGGTGCTTCCGACCGATTACGAACAATACGAAACAGTAAAAAACAAATAACCCGAATATGATGATAAGATTATTGATTTTCCTTGCGTCCCTTTTCCTCTTCGGTGCTTGTGCGAGTCCCGCTTCCGCTCCTGCCAGCCGGGCCGAAGGCATCGTGGCCGAAATCCACAACCCCTCCTCGCGGAAGGTCCTCGTCGCCTGCCACCGCGGCGACTGGCGCAACTACCCCGAAAACTCTTTGGCGGCTATCGAGTCGGTGATCGGCATGGGTGCCGACATCGTGGAGATCGACCTTGCGCTGACCTCCGACAGCGTGCTGGTGGTCTGCCACGACCGGACGCTGAACCGCACGACGACGGGCAAAGGTCTCATCGCCGAAATCCCCTATGACTCCGTCCAACGGTGTTTCCTCAAATCGGGCCACGGCGTAGCCACGTCGCACCGCATGCCGACGCTGCGCGAAGCGCTGGAACTCTGCAAGGACCGCATCGTGGTCAATATCGACAAAGGCTACCAATACTACGATCTGGTGCAGAGGCTCTCGGAAGAACTCGGAGTCACCGGACAACTCCTGATCAAAGGCAAGCGCGCGCCCGAAATCGTGGCCGCGAAGTTCTCCCGCTACGAACACAACATGATGTACATGCCCATCATCGACATCCTCAAACCCAAAGGACAGGCCCTCTTCGCCGAATACCGCGAAAAAGGCATCGTGCCGCTGGCCTATGAAATTTGCTGGGACCGCCCGGCACCCGAGG
>OGQU01002017.1_pt1 | contig 14072 bp, 14 predicted proteins | sample 1553341 | NCBI WGS metagenome assembly OGQU01 (sample SAMEA2579920, study PRJEB22360) | human gut metagenome | biome: human gut; feature: human-associated habitat; material: faeces | place: Denmark | collected 2008/2010 | reverse complement strand
AAGCTCAAAACCCTTATCGTGCAAGCACGAACGGCTTTTGGAGCTTTTGACCCTGGTATCATATTATACCGTATGGAAACGATATTCTGTAACAGTTGTAAACTTTGTATTTGCCTTTAATACACAGCTCTTGAAATTCTCATGATGAATTGAATCCGGGAAAAACTGTGTCTCAAAGCATGCACCGCAGAACGGCTTATATGAGCTTTTATTTTTTCCGCATTCAATTGTTGTTCCATTTGCAGTATATACCTGCATACCTGGCATATCGGTGTAAACATCCATCACGATACCGCTCTTTGCACCTGTCATAGATGCAACCTTTGCAAACTTGCCATCTGTCTTTAAGACATAGTTATGGTCATAGCCGCCGCCATTTTTTATCTGCTCATCATCTGCATGAATATCCTGTCCGATGGTTTTTTCTGTTCTAAAATCAAATGGTGTTCCTGTAACATCTCTATACTCACCTGTCGGGATCAGAGTTGCATCAGATGGTGTAAACTGATCAGCATCAATCCATACCTTCTGTGACAAAACATCACCACTGTCATGACCATCCATGTTAAAATAGCTGTGATTTGTCAGATTTGCAAGTGTGTCCTTATCGCTCTCCATATCATATTTAAGAGAAAGACCATTCTCATCACTTAGCGTATAGGTAACTGTAACTGTAAAGTTACCCGGATAATTCTGATCACCATCTGGACTATGAAGTGTAAAGGCAACTGAGTTTTCTCCAATCTTTGCATCCCACAGACGCTTATAGTAGCTTCCCGGGTTGCTGTGAAGATTGTTAGGACCATTATTAGCCTCAAGCTTATAAGTAACTCCATTTAAAGTGTACGTTGCATTTGCAATACGGTTTGCATGACGGCCTACGACAGCGCCAAGACTTCCGTTATTCTCCAGATAAAGCTTTGGATCACCAAATCCTAATACAACATCTACCAGATTTCCATTTTTATCTGGTACAAGAAGACTCTCAATAACAGCACCGATATCAAGCAAAACTGCCTTCATTCCGGATTTGTTTGTGAGTGTGTAGGAAGAAATCTCCTTCTGATCGGCTGTATAGCCATAAAACTTTTTTTCAACAGACATTTTTATCCCCTTTCTGTCACTATTTATATTTTACGCTTATGCGTTCTTTGGTGTGATATAGCCCTTTGCAGTTAAAAGCTCTGCACTCAAAACTGCACCGCCTGCTGCACCACGCAGTGTATTGTGGGAAAGACCAACAAACTTATAGTCAAATGCAGTATCTTCTCTCAGACGGCCTAATGAGATGCCCATTCCATGCTCATAGTCACGATCTAAGTGTACCTGCGGACGATTGTCCTCCTCCATATAGCGGATGAACTGCTTTGGTGCGCTTGGAAGATTTAACTTCTGCGGCTCGCCGCTGAAATTGTTCCAACGATCAATGATCTCTTCCTTTGTTGGCTTCTTCTTAAAGTTTACAAATACTGCTGCTGTATGACCATCCTCAACTGGTACACGGATGCACTGTGTTGTGATCAGTGGTCCCTCTGCCTTCTTGATCACGCCATCCTCAATCTTGCCCCAGATACGAAGCGGCTCCTGCTCACTCTTTTCTTCCTCACCTGCAATGTAAGGAATTACGTTGTCGATCATCTCCGGCCAATCCTTGAAGGTCTTTCCTGCTCCAGAAATTGCCTGATATGTAGTTGCAACAACAAGTGTTGGCTCAAACTCGCGCAGTGCGTGAAGTGCCGGTGTATAGCTCTGGATTGAGCAGTTTGGCTTTACTGCGATAAATCCTCTCTTGGTGCCAAGACGCTTTCTCTGATAAGGAATGATTTCTGCATGCTCTGGATTTAACTCTGGAACCATCATCGGAACATCTGGTGTCCAACGATGTGCGCTGTTATTAGATACAACCGGAACCTCTGCCTTTGCATAAGCTTCCTCAATTGCACGGATCTCATCCTTTGACATGTCAACTGCACTAAATACAAAGTCTACCTGTGCAGCAACTTCTTCTACCTGATTAACATTTAACACAACAAGCTTCTTTGCTGCCTCAGGCATCGGTGTCTTCATCTTCCAGCGTCCGCCTACTGCCTCCTCATAGGTTTTTCCTGCAGATCTTGGACTTGCTGCTACTGCAACAAGCTCAAACCACGGATGGTTCTCCAAAAGTGTTACAAAACGCTGTCCTACCATTCCTGTCGCACCAAGTACGCCTACCTTTAATTTCTGCTCCATCTGTGCACCTCTCTCTGTTTTTGTTTTTCATAACTCTTTATATGTAAGGGCTATTTGCCTACATATCGTATATTACTGCTGTGTATCTGTCGGCTCAGATTCAGTTTGCTTATCATCTTTTTCTGATGACTCCTCACTGTCAACACGAGCACCGCAATTAGTACAAAATACATCCTCCTCATCAACTGCAGCACCACACTCAGGACAAACCTTCTCGGTCGGCTGCGGTTCTGGCTCTGGCTGCGGTCTTTCTATTTTTGTTCCGCAGTTAGGACAAAACAGCACATCCTTTGAAATGGTTGCGCCGCAGCTTGGACAGGTATTCTCATTTTTGATATCCCTAATCTGCTGCTCACACTTAGCAATCTTTTCCATAGCATCAGCAATGATCTGAAACTGATTTGCCATATCATTCTCCACATCATCCTTGTGAAGCTCATAGTATCTTTCTCCGATTGCCATGTATGTATTTTTCATCTGATTTTTTGCTTCATTTATCTGAGCATTCAAACGAGAAATGGCCTGCTGCTCTTCGAGCTTGCCCTTGATATCTTTCGTCATCTCCTGGGCTTTGTTTCCAAAATCCTTTGTTACCTTTGAAAATTGATCAAAAATAGACATCGTATCCTCCTTCAACACTTTAATTTAGTATCATAAAGTATAGCACTTGCTTTTTCTTTCGTCAATGACTCATTTTTCAAAATGGTATCATATCCTATATTGGGGGTCGTGTTCACGGGTTTTCTTATACAAAATGCACTTTTTCCGTGAAGATATATGCCCTTAAGCTTCATTAAAAGGAGGCAACTATGGAACCGATGCTTGATGTTAGCAATCTTTCCTTTGATTATCTTTCTGCATCATCTTGCTTACCTGTAATCGACAATATCTCGTTTCAGGCTTTTGAAGGCGATTTCATATCGATTGTCGGACCGTCCGGCTGCGGAAAATCAACGCTTCTTGATATTATCGCCGGTCTGATGCCGTCATCTGCCGGACAGGTTTTCTTTTTAGGCGAGCCTGTCATAAAACCGAGAAAGGGAATTGGATATATGCTGCAGAGAGATCAGCTTTTTGAGTGGAGAAGCATTCTTCGCAACACACTTCTTGGTCCTGAAATACAGCATTCCTCCCATAAAGATAAAAGAAAAGCACGAAAAACTGCTTCTGAAATGCTTACTCGCTATGATCTTGGCGGCTTTTTGGGTGCAAAGCCTTCTGAATTATCCGGCGGCATGCGCCAGAGAGCTGCTCTTATTCGCACACTGATCATGGAGCCCACGCTTTTACTTCTGGATGAGCCATTTTCAGCACTTGATTACCAGACAAGGCTCACTGTCTGCAATGACATTTGTGAGATTATCCGCACGAACAAGAAAACTGCCATTTTAGTCACACACGATCTGGCAGAGGCTGTCAGTACAGGAAACAGAGTGCTTGTTTTAGGGAAGCGACCTTCAACAATTAAAATGGAGCTCGTATTTGATCCTGATTTTACTGCACTCTCACCACTCGCCCGCAGGAACCATCCATTATTCAATCCATATTTTCAAAAGCTTTGGGAGGCATTTGCCCATGAAAAATGAAGAATTGATGCGTCTGCTTGCCAGACGACAAAAAAGAAACCGCAAGCTTTTAACTGCCGGACGGTTTCTGATTGGGATTTTGTTTTTTGCCATCTGGGAGCTTTGCGCCCGATTTGGCATTATAAATGATTTTATTTTCAGCAGTCCGTCACGCGTCATACGCACAATACAAATCTTTGCAGCCAATAATACACTGTGGCTTCATGTTTCTGTTACACTAAAAGAAACAGCACTCAGCTTTTTTATGACTATGGTCATAAGCCTTTTTACCGCTCTTTTATTCTGGCGCTTTCGCTGGATCTACAAGCTGTTTGAGCCATATCTGATTCTGTTAAACAGCCTGCCAAAATCAGCACTTGCACCACTTTTAATTGTGTGGCTTGGCAATAAGCCGCGCACCATCATTGTTGTCGCAGTTTCTCTTGCCGTATTTGGCGCAATATTAACGCTTTACCACGCATTTGAATCTGTTGACCCAGAAAAGATAAAGCTAATACAAACGCTAAACGGCACAAAAATGCACATCATCACAAAGGTCTTGCTTCCCAGCACCGTGCTAGTCTTTATCAACAACATGAAGGTCAACATTGGCCTTTGTCTTGTCGGTGTGATAATAGGTGAATTTTTAGCAGCCCGCGCAGGTCTTGGCTACCTGATAATTTATGGCAGCCAGACCTTTAAAATGGACTATGTAGTTACATCCATAGTAATTTTATGTACGGCAGCTATTGTGCTGTATGCACTTCTTACATGGGCTGAATCTGCTTACAATCGCTATTATTTAAAGAATGCCTCAGCAAACTGATCCATTGCAAGCTGACTAGAACGAGCCATAAGCTCACGGCTGGAATGCATTGCCAGAATCGGTACGCCAAGATCTACTGTCATTGCCGGAATTGAAGTACTTAAGATACTTCCAAGTGTTCCGCCGCCAACAGCATCTCCATGATTAACAAACTTTGTATGAGCGATCTTCTCTGCACGGCAGATTCCCTCTACAATTGATACTGCATTAGTATCTGTTGCATATCTCTGGTTGTAGTTCATCTTGATAACAACACCACCCTCCATTGGAATCGGATTGGTCGGATCGTTCTTCTCTGGATGATTCGGATGCATAGCATGAGCTACATCCAGTGATGCTGTCAGGCTGTGAAGCATTACGTCGATGAATGCTGTGCGGCTCTTGTCTGTATCTGGTGTATTCAGATAAATCTTCTCTAAAATGGAAGACAAGATTACTGAGCCTGCACCCTGCTTTGAGCTTGAACCACACTCTTCGTTATCAAACAATACAACAAGATTACAGATATCAGAAAGTGCCTCTGTATCAATGATTGCATTTAAGCATGACTGGCAGGAGGTCAAATTATCAAGTCTTGGCGCTGATAAAAACTCATCATCAAAGCCTGTAATTGATGGCTCCTCACCGTTACATAAAAACAGCTCATAATCAAGAATGCTGTCTGCCTCAATGCCAAGCTCTGCAGCGATCTTTCCAAGAAGCCATCCCTGTGTATTTTCCTTTGCTCCGATTAAAGAGACAATCGGCTCAAGATCAGTCTGAACCTTTAACTCAACACCCTTATTTACTTCTCTATTCATATGAATTGCCAGATTCGGGATTACGGCAACTGGCTTTTTAGAATTGTACAGTATGGTCTGCGGATTAAACGGATCATCTGTTGCCACGCATACACGTCCTGCAATTGTCAGTGGACGATCCAGCCATGTATTTAAGATCGGACCACCATAGCGCTCTACATTTAAAGTGATGCAGTCAGATTTCTTTCTTTCCGGATTTGGCTTAATCATAAAGCACGGATTGTCGATGTGGGATGTGATAATACGAAATCCCTTAAAGCCAGACTGCGGCACACGAAATGCAGCAAGTGAACGATCATAAATTGATACATAATATGCCTTTCCAGGCTCAAGCGCTGCAGACTCTGCAAGTGAAATGCGCTCAAAACCTGCCTTTTCAAGCTGACTGATGGCCTCCTTCATTGTATGATACGGTGACTGGGAGTGGCGGATCAGCTCAACCAGACGATTTGTGGATTCCTGTAATTCCATAACTTTTCCTTTCTGACAGGGCTTATAAATAGCCCTGTTCTGCAACTGCAATTAATGTCGCGATGCTTCTCGTATCATACCATAAAAAAGGGAGGTTGTCACCCTCCCTTTTTCTTTGCGGTTACTTATTCAGTTCACGGAGCGAGGTTACGAAAGCCCTTAGGTGCAATGGTTTCTGTTTTATTTATATCATTTTGACTTCTATATCCATCTTAATTGAACATATATAGCTCAGCAAAGATTCTACTCCAATCAAAATGACATACATTATAAACATATATTCTCCCGATAAATGCGGATAACCTGAAACGGTATTTATGTTTTCAAGACTGCTCCAATTTATCGGAGAAACATAAAGCAAACCATATTGTTTAAAATTTGTAAAATATACAGCTACTGGATCCAACATAATAAAGAACACTGCTGCTGAAATTCCTATTGTTTTTTTGCCAATTTTTAAATTTAGCAGGTACATCAGCTTACCAATGAAAACTATACTTAACCATCCAGTAATAAAAGTGTACAGAAATGCTGCTAAAGGATAATAATTTTGTATTACTCGTACTGGCATTACTAGTCCCCACGTATAAACTGGAATTAAGCTTCTTTGATTTACAACAAAATCTCCTGCAATTTCTCCCCAAAGTCGATTTGTTGAAACTGTTGGAAGAACTGCTATCAGCGAAATAAGCGAAATAAACAACATATAGAGGAATGCTGCCAGCCACAAGTACATGTTTTCACCCAAATACCAGCCTTTTCGTTTGCATCGTAAAATCATATATGGTTTTTGATTATTCAAAAAAGGGGCATTGCAAAATAGCATAACACAACCTAAATAGATTAATACTTTTAATAATCCATTACTATTTTCTGCCTCCGCAAAAACAATTGGAAGAACAAACGGCGTAATTGTTTTTCCTGTTTCCTGCCCATACTCAGATAATCCATGAAGATATCGAAAAATCAATATTGTTTCTATTGCCGCAATCATCCATATTCTATAATTTTTACGCCACTGTATAAAATTGCTTTCGCAAACATACCAACCTTTCTTCAAATTACCCATTTTCATACCTTCCTTTTAGTTTTTTCCATAATACAACTCCCGAAATCGCATTTAACACAAGTAATAAGCTAACAGAATATAAATAATTCCAAAATGAACTATCCGTCATTCTGAGCATTTTTGCTGCACTCGTAAGATTCCAAACATCCAACTCTCTCGGCAAAAAATCAGTAATTGATAATAATCCATAATAAACCAAAAAGGAAATTGCATGTGCTGCAAAGCGATCTGGCATATAAAATACAATCCATAACCCAAAAGAAGTAAAAAATGATGCAGATAATCCAAAAATTAATCCCATCGCTGCCAAATAAAGAATAGGACCTAGTGTTTGATAAATATCGTAGTATTCAACTATATCTTGCTGTGGATTATTACCTACTAACGGCATTAGCGGTCTTACGAAAGCCACAAAAAGCAAAATTCCACCAATCGTTGCTGTTGTTACAAGAAACATATTCGCAGCAATCTTTGAGATCACATATCGCTCTATCCTTCCTACTCGAAGTTTTTGAAACAGGAAAAAACCACTGGATATATCTTCATAAACACTTCCTGCACACAGTAATGATAATACCGCAATCATGACTGCTTTAAAACGATCAAAATACAGCACGTATAAAACATGCTGAATACTACTAAATACGACGTTAGCATTTTCTCTAAATTCTATCGCCTGCGACAGATTTTCTGTCCACCCAAGTGCAAATAGTATTGCTACCATCATCATCACATATATTATTTTCCCATGCAGTATACCACGTTTTAGTTCCGCTTTTAATTCCTTCATATGTGTCTCCTATTAATACATGATTGATCCATCAACTGCATTAATCAAAAAATATCCATTTTCCTGATGTTTCCCATCTTCTGTATCACTATATGTGTCATACTCATTCAAATCTTTGTATAGCCATACGGATTCAGAATTTTTTCTTTTTTGAAAACCAAAACGCCAATATGGTGAACATTGAATTCCTTCAGATGACAGTTCATCTACTGCATACACCAATGAAATATCCGTAATCTGTATACTCTTTCCATCAATATTTGTCGCATTTATTTCCTTATCCAAATAATCTGCTGCCTGTGTCCTGTCAATCAAATTTTTCTTTTGTTCGCTGCAAATACGATAACGTGGAGGAATTTTCATATATAATAATCCCTTCACTGGATGATAAACCATCCACGCAATATCTGAATTTCCATTGTTTTCTAATATTCTTCCATTTATTAGGGGATTTTTCATTATAACTAAATATGCCTCGTCCTCTTGTGTCCATGGCTTCCCACCTGTAAATACACCTGACCAAGTACCATCATATTCATCTTCTTTATTTTCATAACCAGGACCAGATACACTATCTCCTGCATTTTTATTAATTTTCTTAATACTCTGCAAATCCATTGCATATGTTCTAACGTATGTATAGGAATATCCTATTTTTTCTGCAATCTCTCTGCAATTTTTTTCTGCATCTTCAGGCTTCATTTCACTATCAATTTTATCCTGTGGAAATGATTCCCTCAACAAAATTTCCTGCCACCGAAGTGTATTGGTTGCCATCTCTGCGATTGCAGAATAGCTTCCCGATACTCCTTTTACTTCATATTCTAGCCCAAGCATATCATACTTACGCACTCTTTTGTCCCCATCCGTCAAATAATACATGCCATATTGATTTTGACTTTGCTCAACTTCATCTAACGATTTTTCAAATATAGCATTACAAACATCAGACAATTCATATGGTTCTATTTCTAGTGCTAATATATTCACGTTGTTTTCCTGCTTATCCTGAGATTGATTGCTTTCTTTCATACCACTTTCACTCTCTTCAACACTGCTTTCGCTTGTTGTGTTGTTCGCAGATGGCGTTGTTTTTATTGCTTCGGGAGATTTGGCTTGCGTTGCCTCTTCTGTTTCTTCTAATAGCTGTTGTGCTACTGATATTCCATTTGGCATGAACTGCTGACGATCCTGACTTGTCATACGAACTGATTTACAGCCAGTCAAAATTATTCCTGTTAATATTACTGAATATATTTTATATTTTTTTCTCATACTCAAGTTCCTTTCTGCCGTGCTGAGATAAAAAAACATATTTTATTCAGCACGGCAAATGTCACTTATCACTTTACATATTCATCTAGTCCCTCTTGATCTCATGTCCGACCATTTTTCCCTTATCAAAGCGAAAGATTTCATCGCAAAGCGTCCCGATATCTTCCTTACTGTGGCTTGCCAGAACAATTAGCTTTCCATCTTCTTTTTGTTTCAAGAAAAGCTTCCACATTTCCTGTACGCCATCATTGTCCAGACCGCTCAGAGGTTCATCTAACAGCAAAATATCTGGATTTTCCATCAATGCCTGCGCCAGTCCCAGGCGTTGGCGCATACCTAGCGAATATTTTCCTACCGCCTTTTTGCTTTCTGGATCTAGCCCCACAAGACGTATCGCGTCTTTTATCTGCTCATCTTTGATTTTTCCCTGAATCATAGCAAGAAGCTTCAGATTTGTGAAGCCAGAATATTCTGGCAGAAAACCCGGATTTTCGATGATCGCACCAATATTCTCCTGCATGTCATCATTTTCTCCGACTGCTTTTCCGTTTATCAAAATTGTTCCCTGTGTTGCCTTTACAAACCCAAGGATATGCTTCATAAGCATAGTCTTTCCGGAACCATTTCTGCCCACAAGTCCGTAGATTTTTCCAGACTCTAGCTTCATATTAATATTACTTAATACTTCTGCCTCTCCATAACGTTTTGTCAGATTTTTTATTTCAATTGTACTCATATGCTTATCTCACTCTAATGAAATCCGTGTGTAATTCTCACACGTTTTTTCTTCGCCTGCTTTATTAGTATATGATACCTTCAGAACATATCCCTCTTTCTCATTATTATGATTCTGAATATATACTGGATATGCTTTCGTCTCATTTCCAAGACTCTCTGCATCAATATATTCAATATCATCCTGACCATTCGCTTCTGTCCACACTGCAATTCTTACATTGCTAATTCCTTCTTCGTTTGCAGAACCATGGAATTTTACCCAAAAATAATCTTCTGTGATTGGATCCACTGTAAACCAGGCAACGTCACCATCACCTTCCGGCACATCACCTGTAATCCACTCAAACGAAAAGGTGACTTCCTGCTCCTCGCTTGATGGCGTCACGTTGCTTGCTGCCGAACTGCTGGCTGGCGCTTGGCTCTCTGCTGTTGACTCTGGTGCTGTTGACTCTGGTGCCGCCGACTCAGTTACTGCTGGCTTTTGTAGTTCTGGCGTTGATGCCTGCACAGTTGTATTAGGTGTCACACTTGACGGCTGTGTATTTGCAGATGACTCCGCTGTTTTGCTCGTCTGTACTGTTGCTGCTGTGGATGTCGTTTGATTCTTATCTACAGCTCCCTGTAGTTCACATCCCGTCATCATCATCATTGTTCCTGCCATTGCGGTAATCGCCGCTTTCTTCCATAATAATCTTCTCATTTATTTTCTCCTTCCTAATTTGTCCTGTCTTTAATACGAATCAGCCTACCTGCGGCGGCAGAGGAATTACAAAGCTGTCTGCTGTTGTACTTTCTGTCGGAGACTCTGACTCTTTTTCTGTTGTCTCTGCTGCTGTTCCCTGTTCAGATTCACTTTCTTTTTCAGACTCTGATTCAAACTCTGATTCAAAAGCTTGTGACTCTTTTGTAAGCACTCCTGCTTCCCCTGATGATACCCAAACCGGGTCTGCTGCCCATGTCTTTTCATCTGCTGACGACAGTTTTTGAGGAAGCTGTCTTTTAGATCTGTCAAACTGAATTGAGACCATACAACCTGATGTTGAGACAATTGCCGCTGTCATCCCTGCCGCTGCCAACAGCTTTTTCCATACTTTTTTCATGCGTGTTTTCCTTTCCGCTCTCCCCGTTAACTGCACTTTTTTAATGTCTTTGAAATTTCAAAAGCAGCCAATTTAATAATTATTGTTTGACTATTTTTTACTTTTTCTTATGTTATCCCTATTTTATCAGCATTAAGTCTAAAATGCAATTACATTTCCTTTACATTTCTGATACATTTCTATGTATGTTTTGTTACAAAAGCATTTTTATTTAAATTATTTTGTAACATTTAATGTAACATTTTGACTTTATGTCAGAGACAGCCAGACGCATTACTTACTTAAATTTATAAATCCATTTCATGAGTTTTTTCTTTAATCACCATCATCAATATGGCACAAATACTCAAACTCACCGCATAAACATACACCGAAGTCAGCATGCCTTCTCCTGAATATTTCTTCAAATTTTCAATACTGCTCCAATTTACTGGCGAAAACAGCATCATCCAGCTTGTCTGTTCATGATAAAAATAAATAACGACTGGATCAGCCAGAACAAGACAACTCGCTGCCAATATTCCCGGCCAGTTTTTTCCTGTTACAACATTAAATGCGTACACAAGATACCCTAACAGCATCACCGTAATGCTGCTTACCATATACGAATAAAATGCAGCATTCCATACAGTTGTACTCGAAATGACATTTTTCGGATATACCTTAGAATACAAAACATAATTCATCAGTTTATTCGAGGATATTTCCCATATGCTTCCCCAGCCATTCCACTCCAGACAAGGAAGCACTACGAGAAAACTACATGATGCGATGAATGCCATATAAATAAAGGATGCGATTGCAATGTATAGACATTCTCCCTTCCACCATCCTCTTCGCCCTGCTCTGTGAATTAAAAACCATTTATTATTCTTTAAAAATGGGGCGTCACAGAACAATAAAATTCCGCCGAAGAAAATCAGCACTTTTAATAGTCCATTACTGTTCATTGCATCAGCTAACAGCACCGGGAGCAAAAGTGCTGTCGAAGTCTTTCCATTTGGCAATGCATAAAGCGGTACTCCAATCAAATAACGAATAATTAAGACCATTATCACTGTACCCACTGACCAGATTCGGTAGTCCTTTTTCCAACTTAACAGATTGAGGGTCGCAATAATTGTCGCACTCTTAAATCCATCCTTCATGTTTCCTCCTCTTCATTGCCCAAAAACACAAGCACCATGGAACCATGCAAAATAAAAGCATTATTCCAATCGCATAAAAGTAATTCACTGCAAAGCCGTTTACGTTTAACACCTGTACGCCTGAACTTAAGTACCACACATTCACGGAAAATGGAAAGCTTCCTGTAAATGCATAAATCACATAGAATACAACAAAAGAGGCAGCAATTCCTACGTACCGATTTGGAAATATAGATACAGCAAGGATTCCAAATGATGTCACTGAAACTGCAAACAATCCGAACAAAAATCCTACTAATATACTATAGGCAAGTGGTCCTGCAAAATTCATCGCACATGCGAAATAACCAAAGTACTGCGTCATACCATCTCCACCTACAAGCGGCATAATCGGCAAGAGTACAATCGAAAATAGTACAAAGCTTATACAGACTGCTGACACAACCCCTATTGCATTGGAAATCAGCTTTGACAGCAGGTACTCTCCTGGCCTGCATCGAAACAAAATCAATCTGTCATATGAACTGTTTCGATCATCACATAATCCAAATGTATATACAGCTGAAAGCAGAACAATTACTGCTGCCTTAAAGCGATCAAATATCAGCAGTTCCATCAGCTTCTCTAAGCTTCCCATCATACGCATTTTGTATTGTAATTCTATCATTACCGATTCCCCTACATTTGCAATCAGTAATACTACTATTAGAGCAATAATCACAGGAAATCGCTTTGCACCGATGCAGCGATGCAAATCCATTTTCAGCAGTTTTAAGAGATGGCTTTTCTTTTTCACTTTAAAAATTCCGATCCAAATATGGAATCTGTGCTGCCATTGACTGCATTCACCAGCATTTCTCCTTGTTTTTGGGAACTGCCTAAAATTAATTCATTATCCCAGAAGAAATCTTCTGCTTCCCCCTTGCATGTAAATTTATAGCGAAAACACGGTACTAACACTGATGTTTTTTCATCCATCGCCGTCTGATCAACTATATATACAATATCAATATCCTGTACATCTGCCTCCTCTGCCTCTACCTGATATCGCTCAGTAACTTTATCGAAATACTCCATTGCCTCATCTTCCGGTAAAATCTGTACCGGTTCTTTTTTTATTAATTCAAATTCTGGACGAGCTTCCAAATAAATTAGGCCATATTCTGGATGCCAGATCATAACAGTAACATTATCTATAATCTGTGTGCTTAGCGGAAAACCTTCCACCTCGTCCAATCCTCGAAAAAGCATCAGCCATGCACCATCTTCTTCGCTCCATTCCCTATCATTTACCTCTTCATAGCCTACTTCTGTATAGCCTGGTGCAACAATGTCCATATCCAACGCTTTAACACTTTCGATTCCCATAAAATATGTAGAAATCTCACTGTAGGAAAAATCAAGATCTTCCATCAGCTTCCTGCCATAGTCAATCGCCTTTTTCTTATCTTTCTCATCTCCTTCTTCTGGGAATTTTGATTCCAAATAAATATCCTGATATTGCCAGTTCCAGTTACTATAACCAAACATTGGATATGCTCGATAATAACCTGTCTTATAATACTCCACATGTTCAAGCTCATCTTCAAGCGTACCTTCTTCATTATACCAGTACCTTTCATACTCTTTATCTCTTTGATAATCTTCCCCCAAAACTACAGAAGCTATTTTCTCGATATCGTATGGTTTTCGTTTTACTTCTAAGGTATAGTAAGCCTCATCATCTTCTGTAGTTGTCTCGATTTCTTTTGCATAAGCCATACTTGTCATTGCCATGCACAATGCCGTCGCCGCTATGCATATTACCCTTCTTTTCATAATCTTTCTCTCGCTCCTTGTCTTTTTATTTTGTTATTTCGTCACTTCTATACATGTAAGACAAATTCTATAAGCGAATTTCTTACAAAAGGAAAATTTTATTCTTAAATATTTAACAAAGCCCATCACCCAAAAGTTTAGTATTCTTTTGGGCAATGGTTTGTACTTGTACTTATAGCAAACTCTTCTTTAATTGCAATAATATGTTTCTTCTTTTTGTCTTAGAGCATCACTATATAG
>OGQU01002002.1_pt1 | contig 14202 bp, 10 predicted proteins | sample 1553341 | NCBI WGS metagenome assembly OGQU01 (sample SAMEA2579920, study PRJEB22360) | human gut metagenome | biome: human gut; feature: human-associated habitat; material: faeces | place: Denmark | collected 2008/2010 | reverse complement strand
CCGCCGTATCCGCTGCCTTGCGGCCGTTCTCAGCAGTCTCGATGGTCACTTCGTGCTCAAAGCGGCGGGCCACGATGTCCGCCAGCGTTTCCCGTTCCAGTGCTTCATCATCCGCGATCAATAGACGAATCATTCCTCAAACTCCTCCTCATTCTCCACCAATGGCAGATACAGCACCACCGCCGTACCGCGTCCCGGATGGGACCGTATCACAAAGCGGCTGTTCCGATCCACCAGACGCAGGCGGGCCGCAACATTATAAATGCCGATATGCTCCCAGCGCTCACCGGGCTGGCTGAGCGCCCCGCGCAGCTGTCGTAATTGATCCAGCTGGATGCCCACGCCGTTATCCACCACGCGGATGCACAGCAGTCCGTTCTCCCGCAGAGGGTTCACGCGGATGCGCACCACACCGCCCTCCTCTTTGGGGCAGATGCCGTGCTTGAAGGCATTTTCCACGATGGGCTGCAGGATAAAGGACGGCACCATGGTCTCGGTAAGATCCAGCGAATCGGAAATGCGCCACTCCATACGCACCCGCTCACCAAAGCGGACATGGTAGATGGAGTAATATTCATCCACGATGCGCACCTCACGGGAGAGCGGCACCTGTTCATCGTTGCTCATCAGGCTGTAGCGCAGCAGGTGCGAAAGCGCCATGATGAGCGCCTGCGTACGGTAGGCCGTCTCGGTACCGGCGGTCTGCTGGATCACATTCAGGGTATTGAACAGAAAGTGCGGGTCGATCTGGCTGCGCAGCTGCTGCAGCCGGCTGCGCTCCATGCGGTTCTGCAGCTCCAGTGCTTCGGTCTTCTGGCGGTGCAGCTCCCGCTCGATCTCGTTTTTCTCCTGCAGGGTGGTCACCTGCTGGGCCATGGAGTGCTTCATGATGTTGAAGGACTCGGCCAGCTGAGCGATCTCCGGCTGCTTGGGCAGCGGGATGTCCGGGGTGTCGAACTCACTTTTGCCAATGGCGCGGGAGGCAGCGATCATCTGCTGCACCGGCGTGAGCAGACGCATGACCATCAAACCGGTAACGCAGCCCAGCGCCACGCACAGCGCCACCACCACCGTCTGCAGCATGGTGATGCGCTCGTTCAGGGCCGAGATGGTGGTGTAGGTGGTCTGGGAATCCTGAATGGCGGTTTCCAGCAATTGCAGGGTGTACTGGCTCAGGTAATCGCCGCAGGGCACCACCTTTGCATAATACAGCTGGGAAGCTGCGGCATCGTTGCCGCTGAGCAGGTCGTTTTCCAGCTCATCCAGCAGGCCGGTGTAGGTCTGATAGACCGTATCCACTGCGCTGTAGAGCACCCGCTGCTCATCGCTGACGCTTTCCAGACTGTTCAGGCTGGTACCGATGCGCCAGAGCCATGCGTTGCAGGTGGAAGATGCTGACTGCAGCCGGTCAATGATCTCCTCCGGCTCGCTGTTCTCCCAGCGGTAGTTCTCCAGCACGGAAATAGAGCTTTCCACACCGCCCTGAAAGCGGCTGATGGCGTTGAAGCAGCCCATCTGCGCGTCCTGTACTGCCTGCACTGCTCTGGACTGGTAGCCATTGAGCGTGAGCTGCATGGCAAAGGCCGCAAAAAATGCTGCCAGACACAAGCCCATGCGCTGCTTGAGGGTGATCTGCCGCTTGCGGTGCTGCAAAGCCTGCCGCCTCCTTTCGTTTGGTAACGATTTATTGTACCACGCTTTGGGCCGGATTGGCAAGGTTTGCATGTTTTTCTCTTGCCTAAACCGCGCAATTGTGGTACGATGCCTATAAATACAAAGGAGGCGACTTTATGTCCCAGACCATCTCCGTTTCCACCACCATGGGTGAGCAGGGCTTCCGCGATTTTGCCGTGTTCGATGCATTCCATCACCGCAAAGCATGGCTGCGTCCCGCTGTTTTTGCCGCCATCATGCTGGCTTTTGCCGCCGTCTGCCTTTCGCAGCTGGGCAAGCGCCCGGGTGCCGGGCTGCTGGCTGCTGTGCTTGCCATTGTGGGCATCGGCCTGCCGGTGAGCTACTTTTACTCGTTCTTCCGCAGCGTTTCCCGGCAGATCAAACAGATGCACCTGCCGCGTGCCTTCTACCGTGTGGAGCTGGCCGACACCGGCATTGCTGTGTGGATGTACGGCCAGCAAGACAAGCCCGAACCCACCAGCCGCCACGCATGGGACAGCTTTTACTGCGCCTACCGCACGGACAATGCGGTGTACCTCTACATAGAAAAAGAGAAAGCTTACTTACTGAACGACCGCATGGAAGTGGTGTGGAAGTTTTTGGCTGGCATCCTGCCCAAAGAAAAGCTGCACGACTGCAGAAAAGGTTAAGCCCAAAAAATATGCACACGCAAAAAAGAACTGCTGACATTTCGTTCAGCAGTTCTTTTCTTTTATAAAGACCCACGCTGCGGCAAAGCAACGCGCAGCGTGGGTACGAAGATAGCTTATGTTATTGCGTCAGCCGATCAGCGGGCCAGCGTATACTTGTGCAGGGTCTTGCGCACAGCGCCGGGGCCTGCAAACAGCTCCTTGGCCATTGCCTCGATCTTCTCGCCCAGACCAACGGCATACAGATCCACGCCGAACACGTCAACACGGCTGTACAGCTTCTTCAGGCAGCTGAAGTCCTGCTCGCCTTCCTTGACCTCCAGCGGAGCCACGATGGCCTGCAGCTCAGCCAGCAGCGGATCAGTGGAGATCTCGAAGGGCTGGCCGTTGTCGTCGATGCCCTTCAGGTAGCGGGCATAGCCTGCCAGCACCAGCGGGATCAGCACGAGGTTGGACTTGTCCAGACCGCGCGCCTCGTAAGCCTTGATGGTCTCGCCGAAGCGGATGGCCAGCTTCTGGGAGGTATCGGTGGCGATCCGCTGAGGAGCATCGGGCATGAAGGGGTTGGGCAGACGGCGGTTGATGACAGCGCCGATGAACTCGTAGGGGTTCAGAACGCCGGGGTCAACGACGACGGGCATCGCCTCGATATAGCCGATCTTCTGGATGAAGCTGCGCAGGTCCTCATCGGCCATCTCAGCGGAGATGAGGGTGTAGCCCAGCATGCAGCCGTAGATGGACATGGCGGTGTGCAGGGGGTTGAGGCAGGTGCAGACCTTCATCTTCTCGATCTTATCGACGGTCTCGCGGTCGCAGTAGAGGACACCGCCCAGCTCCAGCGGAGGACGGCCATTGGTGTAGTGGTCCTCGATGCAGAGGTACTGGGTCTCCTCAGCGTTGACGAAGGGAGCGGTGAAGGTGTGCTTCTCGGTGACGATGGTGTAGTTGTCCTCAAAACCGTCGTCAGCCAGCATCTTCTGGACCTTGGCATCCGGGCGGGGAGTGATCTTGTCGATCATGCTCCAGGGGAAGGTGATCTTGGTCTCGTCCTTGACGTAGGCCAGGAACTCGGCGGGGACCAGGCCCTGCTCGACCCACTTGGAAGCGTAGGCAAAGACTGCGGCCTTGACCTTATCGCCGTTGTGAGAGCAGTTGTCCATGCTCTGGACGGTCAGGGGCAGCTTGCCGGCCTTGAAGCGCTCGTAGAGCAGAGCAGTGACCTTGCCCATGGCCAGAACGGGGGTCAGGCCGCGCTCGAGGTCAGCAGGAGCGACGCCGTAGCCCTTCTCGGTGATGGTGAAGGAGATCATCTGCAGGCTGGGTGCCTGGAAGATCTCGACCAGACGTGCCCAGTCAGCACCGAAGGAGTAGTCAGCCTTCAGGCTCTCGGTGACGGAGGCGATGACCTTCTTCTCGATGTCGCCGGTGGACTTCAGGCAGACCAGCAGGCTCAGGTTGTCGTAGGGCTGATAAGCCTTGTCGATGATCTCGTAGTCGAAGCTCTCGGCCACGATGACGCCGCGGTCATACTTGCCGCTGTTCAGGGCGTCGTTCAGGATGGCAGCCGGGAATGCGCGGAAGATGTTGCCGGCGCCGAAGTGGACCCAGGTGGGTTCTGCGTGGGTCTTGGCCTTGACGGCCTCGACGTCGAACTTGGGCAGCTCGTAGCCCTTTTCTGCCCACTCGGCGGACAGATTGCCGTTCTTGATATCAGTCAGCTTCATGATATATCAGCCCTTCTTCTTCTCTTCGTCCAGACGGTCCAGCAGGTCCCAGACGCCCAGCATATACTGGATGCCCAGCGCACGGTCATACTTGCCGTAGCCGGGGCGGCAGCTGCCGGGGCCTTCCTCCCACAGCTGACGGCCATGGTCGGGGCGGATGTAGCCCTCGAAGCCGCAGTCATGGTAGGCGCGCAGGATCTCGATGATGCCGGTCTCGCCGCAGCAGTCGCGGTGGGCAGCCTCGGAGAAGTCGCCGTTGGGGAAGTGATGGATGTTGCGGATGTGTGCGAATGCAATGCGGTCGCAGTGCTTGCGGACGATCTCAGCCACATTGTTGTTGGGGTTGGCGTTCAGGCTGCCGGAGCAGAGGGTCAGGCAGTTGTACTCGTCGTCCACCATGCTCAGGAAGCGGTCGATGCTCTCGGCATCCACCAGCAGGCGGGGCAGGCCGAAGATGTCCCAAGGGGGATCGTCCATGTGGATGGCCATCTTGATGTCGCACTCGCGGCAGGTGGGCATCAGGGCTTCGAGGAAGTACTTCAGGTTCTCCCAGAGCTTTTCCTTGGTGACAGGGGCGTAGGCCTTGAACAGCTCGTCCAGCTTTGCCATCCGCTCCGGCTCCCAGCCGGGGAAGGTCATGTTGTACTTCTCAGTGAAGGACATGATGTACTCGGCCATGGACTTGTAGTCGCCCTTGATCTTGTCCTTCTCGTAGAACAGTGCGGTGGAGCCGTCGCCGACGGGGTGGAACAGGTCGGTGCGGGTCCAGTCGAAGATGGGCATGAAGTTGTAGCAGATGACCTTGACACCGAACTTGGACAGGTTGCGGATGCACTGCTTGTAGTTCTCGATGTACTTGTCGCGGGTGGGCAGGCCGATCTTGATGTCGTCGTGGACGTTGACAGACTCGACAACGTCCATGTCGAAGCCGTAAGCGTGGATCTGGTCTGCGACCTTCTGGATCTCGTCGATCTCCCAGATCTCGCCGGGCATCTTGTTGTGCAGCGCCCAGACGATGCTGGTCACGCCGGGGATCTGCTTGATGTCGCTGAGGGTGACGGGGTCGTTGCCCTCGCCATACCAGCGCCAACCCATTTTCATAGGCATAGTGGATGTCCTCCGTTCATATTGCTTTGCGTTTATGCGCGGCAGGAGTGCCTCGCTCTCTCACTTATATTCTAATATATCAGTTGCGAATTGGCAATAGTCGATTTGCTGAGTTTTGATGTTTTTTCTTGTATACTTTAGACAAATTGACATGGAAATGACAAAAAAGAGCGCCAGCTCCGGCAAAGCCGGGACTGGCGCTCCTGTCGCAGAGTCTAAGTTAACGCTTCACGTTGAAGGCGGCCATGCCGGGGTAGACGGCGCTGCCGCCCAGCTGTTCTTCGATGCGCAGCAGCTGGTTGTACTTTGCCACACGCTCGGTGCGGCTGGGGGCGCCGGTCTTGATCTGGCAGGTGTTCAGAGCCACGGCCAGGTCGGCGATGGTGGTGTCCTCAGTCTCGCCGGAGCGGTGAGAGCTGATGGCGGTATAGCCGGCCTTGTGAGCCATCTTGATGGCTTCCAGAGTCTCAGATACGGAGCCGATCTGGTTCAGCTTGATGAGGATGGCGTTGCCGGCACCCAGCTGGATGCCCTTGGCCAGACGCTCGGTGTTGGTGACGAACAGGTCGTCGCCCACCAGCTGGACCTTGCCGCCCAGCTCGCGGGTCATCTCCTGCCAGCCCTCCCAGTCCTCTTCATCCAGGCCGTCCTCAATGGAGATGATGGGGTACTTCTCAACCAGTTTCTTCCAGTGTGCGATCAGCTCGCTGGAAGTGTATTCAGTGCCAGCCTTGGGCAGCTTGTAGAAGCCCTTGCCCTTGGGGCTCTTCCACTCGGAGGAAGCGGCGTCCATGGCCAGCATGAAGTCCTTGCCGGGCACATAGCCGGCTTTCTCAATGGCGGCCAGAATGGTCTCGATGGTCTCCTCATCGCTGGACAGGTTGGGCGCAAAGCCGCCCTCATCGCCGACGGAGGTAGCCAGACCCTTGGCTTTCAGGATGGAAGCCAGAGCATGGAAGACCTCAGCGCACCAGCGCAGGCCCTCTTTAAAGGAGGGAGCACCCACGGGCATGATCATGAACTCCTGAGTATCCACGGTGTTGGTGGCGTGCGCGCCGCCGTTCAGAATGTTCATCATGGGGACGGGCAGGCGGTTGCCGTTCACGCCGCCCAGGAAGCGGTACAGGGGCATGTCCAGCGAGGCGGCGGCAGCGCGGCAGGCTGCAATGGAAACAGCCAGGATGGCGTTTGCGCCCAGGTTGGATTTATCCTTGGTGCCGTCGGCTTTCAGCATGGCGGCGTCCACCGCGTAGATGTCGGAAGCGTCCAGGCCCACCACGGCGTCCGCAATGACGGTATTGATGTTCTCCACAGCCTTGGTCACGCCCTTGCCCAGGTAGCGGCTCTTGTCGCCGTCGCGGAGCTCCAGCGCCTCAAACTCGCCGGTGGAAGCACCGGACGGGGCGCAGCCGCGTGCAACAGTGCCGTCGGCCAGAGTGATCTCAGCCTCAACGGTGGGGTTTCCGCGGGAGTCCAGGATCTCGCGGCCGATGACGGATTCAATTTCCAGATAGTTCATAAGAGTTGCCCTCCTGAATACGTTCTCAGCATTATTGGATAGTATACGCTAACTAACCACCTTTATCCTATCACGTTTCCGGCCTGTATGCAAGGGGCTGAGAAGATGTTAGTTGATAGAAACTTAACGAGCCTGCGGGAGCTGTGTAACTTTTTTGTTATGGGTGAAGCACTTTCATTTCGTGCTTGTACGAGATGAATAACTTGAAAAAGTGAACAAAAACAATGCATTCGTTTTGTTTAAAATAGAAGAAAATGCCCGAAAATGCCCCAAAAACTATGGACGGTTTGTGAATTGCACACTCTGCGGCGAGGGTCTATAATAAGCTTATCGAGGCAGAGGAGCTTTGAGGGAAGCCACTCTGCTTCATACTTTTACACGAAAAACTTCCAATTCAAGGAGGATATACGATTATGAAAAAGATGATCTCTCGCCGTAGCTTTCTGGCTGCCGCTGGTGTTTCCGCTGCTGCTCTGGCCCTGACCGCCTGCGGCGGCTCTTCCAGCAGCACCGCTGCTTCCACCGCTGCAAGCACTGCTGGCTCCACGGCCGCTGCTTCCGGTGATACCATCAAGGTCGGCGTTATGGGCCCCATGACCGGCGATGTTTCCGTTTACGGTCTGGCTGTTACCAACGGCGCGAACCTGTATCTGGATCAGGTCAACGCCAACGGCGGCATCAATGGCAAGATGATCGAGTCCATCACCATGGACGAGCAGGGCGACGCGACTCAGGCTGTCCAGTGCTTCACCAAGATGGTGGATGAGGGGATCGTTGGTCTGATCGGCGACGTGACCACCACCCCGACTCTGGCTGTTGCCGCTGAGAGCCAGGACTACAACATGCCCATGGTCACTGCTTCCGCTACCGCTGAGGCTGTTACCTACGATGCCGAGACCGACACCGTGTATGAGAATGTCTTCCGTGCCACCTTTACCGACCCGTTCCAGGGCATCAAGATGGCGGACTACGCTTACCAGAAGCTGGGCTACACCAAGGCAGCCGTCATCTACAAGAAAGGCGCTGACTACAACGAGGGCCTGGCTGAGAACTTCGTCAACGAGTTCGAGGCTCTGGGCGGCACCATCGTCGATGAGGAGAGCTACTCCGACGGCGACGTGGATTACAAGACGCAGCTGACCACCATCCTGGGCAAGGGCCCCGAGACCGTCTTCTGCCCCAACTACTATCAGGAAGTGGGCCAGATCCTGTCTCAGGCCGAGAGCGTCGGCCTGACCGTTCCGTTCCTGGGCGGCGACGGCTGGGACGGCCTGGAGGGCTACGCCACCAACGACCAGCTGAAGGACACCTACTTCTGCGCCAACTACGCAAAGGGCTCCAACCCCGACTTTGAGAACGCGTACAAGGAGAAGTACGGCGAGGACTACCCCAACGGCTTCTCTCCTCTGGGCTACGATGCGGCCGTTACCCTGTGCTACGGCATTCAGGCTGCGGAGGACGCTGGTCTGGAAGCAGGCACCGATGAGTACAAGCAGGCTGTGATCGATGGCATCAAGAATGGCACCATCGAGGGCATCACCGGTACCTTTACCTTTGATGAGCACAACAACCCCGTCAAGAGCACCGCGATCCTGACCTATGTCGATGGCGCGCCGGTTCTGAAAGAGATGTTCTAAGCTGCTTCGGGCCGCGGCCCGGAAAGCTGCAAAGTTTTCAATGATCCACTTGCGGAGACCGTCGGTAGAGGTTTGCTTCGACCGTCTCCGCATTTTTGTATTATTTCTATCCGGATCAAGAAAGGAAGGAATCAAACCATGACAGTGTTTTTTAGTCAGCTGATCAACGGTCTTTCCCTGGGCAGCATCTATGCACTGATCGCACTGGGCTACAGCATGGTGTACGGCATCATCCTGCTGCTGAACTTTGCCCATGGCGATGTCATTATGGTGGGCGCTTACATGTCCTGGTTCGTCATGAATCAGCTGGGCCTCGGCCCTGTCACCGCCGTGTGCGCCACCATCGTCACCTGCACGCTGCTGGGCGTCGTGATCGAGAAAGTTGCCTACACCCCGCTGCGCGGCGCGCCCCGCATCTCGCTGCTGATCACCGCCATCGGCGTCTCCTTTTTCCTGGAGTACGCCGCGGAACTGATCATGGGCTCCGGCGCAAAGGTCATCCCGTCTTACTACGCCGCCAAGACCTTTATGATCGGCAAGGTGCCGCTGGGCCTGACCTCCATCATCACGCTGGTGGTCACCGTGCTGTCCATGCTGGTCCTGACGTTCCTGGTCCAGAAGACCAAGCTTGGCAAGGCCATGCGTGCCGTCTCTGAGGATATGGATGCTGCCCGCCTCATGGGCATCAACGTCAACAGCACCATCTCGTTCACGTTTGCCGTCGGCTCCGCGCTGGCCGGTATCGGTGCGGTGCTGTACTGCTGCTCCTACCCGCAGGCTACTCCCACCATGGGTTCCATGCTGGGCCTGAAAGCATTCGTCGCCGCCGTGTTGGGCGGCATCGGCTCCATCCCTGGCGCCATGATCGGTGGTATCGCCATCGGCCTGTGTGAGTGCTTCGTCTCCGCCATCGGCCTCTCTGCCTGGAAAGACGCCGTCACGTTTGCCATCCTGATCGTTGTGCTGCTGGTCAAGCCCACCGGCTTCCTCGGCCGTCAGGTGCAGGAAAAGGTGTAAGGAGGGAATGGAAAGATGAATAAGAATCGCAAAACCCTCAAAATGCCCGTGCGTTACCTCATGAACGCCGTGCTGGTGGTGCTCTTGTTCCTGGCCCTCTCCTACATGACCGGGAACATGCTCTCTACCTACCAGAACAAAGTGCTGATGACCGTGGGCATCAACATCATTCTGGCCGTGTCCCTGAACGTTGCCACCGGTTACCTGGGCCAGCTGCCGCTGGGCCATGCCGGTTTTATGGCCGTGGGTGCTTACACCTGCGCCCTGTTCACCAAGTACTGCCCGCTGCCCGGCCCCGTCTCCTTTGTGCTGGGCCTGGTGCTGGCCTGCGTGATGGCTGGCCTGTTCGGTGTCCTCATCGGCATCCCGGCTCTGCGCCTGACCGGCGACTATCTGGCGATCCTGACGCTGGGCTTTGGTGAGATCATCCGCATCACCCTGAACAACATTGACGATGTGCTGGGATTCAAGCTGTTCTACGGTGCCAAGGGCCTGAAAAACATCCCCAAGTACTCCAATTTCACGAATGTCTTCCTCTGCGTGGTCATCACCTGCTTCCTCATCCATGCGATGATGAAGTCCCGCCATGGCCGTGCGGTCCTCGCCATCCGCGATAACGAGATCGCCGCTGAGAGCTGCGGCATCCAGACCACCTATTACAAGGTCATGGCCTTTGCGTTCTCCGCCGCTTTTGCAGGCCTGGCGGGCGGCCTGTACGCCTGCTATCTGGGCGTTCTGGACCCCTCCACGTTCGGCTTTATGAAATCCATCGAGATCCTGGTCATGGTGGTTCTGGGCGGCATGGGCTCCATGCTGGGCTCCATCCTCTCCGCTACCGTGCTGACCATCCTGCCCGAGGCGACCCGCAGCTTTGAGAGCTACCGCATGGTGGTCTATTCTCTGGTGCTGATCCTTATGATGATCTTCCGTCCGGGCGGCCTGCTGGGCAGCTACGATTTCTCCATGAGCCGCGTTGTGGAGAAAGCAATGAACGGCGAGCTGTTCCGCAAGAAAGAAAAGGAGGGTGCAGACCATGAGTGAGTTCCAGACCAAGTTACACAGTGTGCCCTCCGGCGGCTTCCTGACCGACCGCGATAAGGACAAAAAACCCATTCTGGACGTCCGTGAGCTGGGCATCGATTTTGGCGGCCTGACCGCCGTGGACGGCTTCAACCTGATGATCGGCCGCAACGAGATCACCGGCCTGATCGGCCCCAACGGCGCGGGCAAGACCACCGTTTTCAACCTGCTCACCAACGTTTACCAGCCCACCCGCGGCTCCATCCTGATCGATGGAATGCCCACGGCCGGCAAAAAGACCTATCAGGTCAACCGGATGGGCGTGGCCCGCACGTTCCAGAACATCCGCCTGTTCAAAGAGCTGTCGGTCATCGACAACATCAAGGTGGGCCTGCATGAGTCCATGAAGTACGATCTGGCTTCCTCCCTCATCCGCCTGCCCAACTACTGGAAAGAGGAAAAGCACTGCACCGAGCGTGCCTTTGAGCTGCTGGATATCTTCCACATGGCAGACCTGGCCGATACCCTGGCCGGCAGCCTGCCCTACGGCGCGCAGCGCCGGTTGGAGATCATGCGTGCACTGGCTACCAGCCCGAAGCTGCTGCTGCTGGATGAGCCCGCTGCCGGTATGAACCCCTCTGAGACGGCCGAGCTGACCGAGACCATCCGCCGCATCCGCGACGAGTTCAACATTGCCGTGCTGCTGATCGAGCACGACATGAGCCTGGTCATGGGCATCTGCGAGGGCATCGCCGTGCTGAACTTTGGCCGCGTCATCGCCAAGGGCACCCCGGACGAGATCCGCAACAACCCGCAGGTCATTGAGGCCTACCTGGGCAAAAAGGAGGGCTGAACAATGGCACAGACGATGCTGAAAGTAGACAATATCAATGTGTATTACGGCAACATCCACGCCGTGAAGAACGTCTCGTTCGAGGTCAACGAGGGCGAGATCGTCACCCTGATCGGTGCCAACGGTGCAGGCAAATCCACCACCCTGAAGACCATCTCCGGCCTGCTGCACCCCAAAACGGGTGATGTGCTGTACAAGGGCAAGAGCATCAAGGGCGTCCGCGCGCACAAGATCGTGGAGCAGGGCCTGGCCCATGTGCCGGAAGGCCGCCATGTGTTCCTGCACATGACCGTGGAGGAAAACCTGGATATGGGCGGCTATACTCAGCCCGCCTCCACCATCGGCCCCAACAAAGAGAAAGTCTTTGAGCTGTTCCCCCGCCTGAAAGAGCGCCGGAAGCAGCTGGCCGGTACCATGTCCGGCGGCGAGCAGCAGATGCTGGCCATGGGCCGCGCCCTGATGAGCAATGCCTCCATGCTGATGCTGGACGAGCCCTCCATGGGTCTTTCGCCCCTGCTGGTGCAGGAGATCTTCGATATCATCCAGAACATCCACAAGGAGGGCATGACCATCCTGCTGGTGGAGCAGAACGCACAGATGGCTCTTTCCGTGGCCGACCGTGCCTATGTTCTGGAGACGGGCCGTGTCGTCATGGACGGCACCGGTGCCGAGCTGCTGACCAACGAGCGGGTCCGCAGCGCATACCTGGGCGGCTGAGACGCCCCGCTGTGTAGCACAAGCTGCAAAAATTCCCCCAGCGCGTCCGCGCTGAGGGAATTTTTCAGGCAGGATAGTTTATGATCAAACGATCTGCTTCAAACCTTTGGGAGAAATCAAAAAACGCCTCGTGCACTGCACGGGGCGTTTTTGCATGTTGAGAAAGAATGGGGAAAATCAGAACTGGAACAGAGCGATAAACTTTTTCCAGAGCCGGACGAAGAAGTTGTCGGCCTCGGCAGGGGCAGCCTGCTGGACCACAGAGGCTGCGGGTTCCACGTTCTCGGCAGTCTTGTAGAGGAACTTCATGCTGGAAACAGCGCCCTCCGGAGCGCCGGAGAAACTGGTGTACTCCTCCATGCGGCCCATCATGGCATCCAGCACTGTTTTCAGGGCGTGGAGCTGGTCAGCGTCCAGCGCGCCGGTCAGCTGGGAGATGCCCTCCTCGTTGAACTGGTTCAGGCCGCTGTGGAGCTGGTGGGTGCCGTCCACCAGCCGGTCGGCACCGTTGAGCAGGGCCTGTGCCCCGGCAACCAGCTGGGTGCTGCCGTCCTTGGCAGCGTGGGCACCATCCGCCGCGGCGGCCACACCGTCAGCGTACTGGCCCACGCTGGATACAAAGAACTGGATCTGCGCCAGATTGTCTTTCAGGGCGCGGACATCGGCAATGTCCTGGCTCTGGGCGGTCTGGAGCACCAGCTCGTCGTGGATGACTTGCCGGGCGTCCGGGTCGGTGGCTTTCTGGAACATGGCCACGAACATGGAGGGGCTGTAGCTCTGCATCAGCCGGAGCGCGGCTTCCAGATCACTGTCCGTTTTGGTGGCGGAGAGGTAGAGGGCCAGGTCCAGCTGGCTGGCCTTGAACTGTGGGGCCTGCTCCCAGATGGTGCGCACCATCTTTTTGCGGCCGGCCTCCAGCGTTTTATCGTTCAGGGTCAGAATTTCATCAATGACAGCGGCGTAATTGTCCCAGGTGAGGGGCGTGTCGATGAGGCCGCCCTCCATCAGGGTCTTGCTGGCGGAATCCAAAACCCCGTCGGCCACCTGCTGGGCACCGGCGGTCAGGGCCGCGTTGTTGGAAGTCAGGGTATCCAGGCCCTCGGTCAGCTGGTCCAGACCACTGTTCAGCTGGCTGGTACCATCCAGCAGTGCCACCGCGCCACTGTCCAGCTGGGCCACGCCGTCCACCAGCTGGGAAGCACCGCTCAGCAGCTGCTGCATGGCGTCGTTGAGCTGACTGATGCCGTCGGTCAGGGAATGGATGCTGCTCAGGTCAAACACGTTGTCCTGCCCCAGCGCCTCCGCACTGGCGGCACTGGCCAGCAAAATCTGAGGGGCGGACAGGTTTTCCACGTCGGCTTCCACGGTCACGCTGTCCTGCAAGTAGTCCTCTGCGGCGGAAAAGCTGTCCGGCAGCAGGCCGCTCAGGGCACCACGGACGCCGGGCAGGGTGACAAAGGCGGCGACCGTGGATTTGGCGGCATGTTCCAGCAGGCCGTGCTCCAGCGTCACATTGGAGGCGTCTTCCCCCAGCACCACACCCACGGCGGTGATAAACGGCGTGACAACGGTGCGCTCGGCCCCGTTGACCGTCACGGTGCCGGTTTCGTTGTTGGTCAGGTCGATGCGGATGGTCAGGTGGCCGCTCTTGCCCAGCAGGTTTTCCAGCGGGGCGGTTTCACCGTCCAGGGTGTAGGTCACGGCGGCGGAAACGGGCAGGGCACGGCTGGTATTGCCCTTATAGTAGACATCGGTGTCGGTGGTGTCCCAGGTCAGGCTGTCGCCGTTCTGGGTGAACGCGGCGTCGCTCTCGGTATTGACGATATCGGTCAGGGTGGAACGGTCGGTGACGCCGGAGAGGCCGGCCGCGTTGTAGAGGTGGGCGCTGACCGTGGTACTGGTGACAGAGCCGTCCGGGGCCATGACGGCGTACACCGTCTCGTCTTTGGAGAAGCTGGGCTTGGCGGCGGCAAAGGCGGGCAGGACCATCCCGGCAGCCAGCGCCAGCGTCAGGGCCGCACTGGTAAAGCGAAGTGTTTTTTTCATGGCAGGTTTACTCCTTTTCAGACATCTGAGGGGCAGCGGACGGGAGCCAGCCCAGGGTGGTGCGGCGGATGAGGCCGTCCAGCAGCATCAGGGCGGCAGGCAGCACCACAAGGATGACCACCGTGCTGATGAGCGCGCCCCGGGAGATGAGCAGGCAGATGCTCCGCATCAGCTCGATCTGGCTGATGACAGCCACGCCGAATGTGGCGGCAAAGAACGTCAGGCCGCTGGTGAGGAT
>OGQU01001996.1_pt1 | contig 14222 bp, 10 predicted proteins | sample 1553341 | NCBI WGS metagenome assembly OGQU01 (sample SAMEA2579920, study PRJEB22360) | human gut metagenome | biome: human gut; feature: human-associated habitat; material: faeces | place: Denmark | collected 2008/2010 | reverse complement strand
TTATCAGAACTCTTTCTCATCCCTTGCGATTTGGTTTTCGAAAGACCATAATCCAGCACCAGGTTCGTCACCCATAGCCAGTTTCCGCTCTTATGTGTCAGTGACCCATTCAGGTAAGCATTCCCGGCAATAGAATTCTCACCACCGGCCGACCAGTTTGTCATTGCAGTTTGCGACATATTTATACCTGTCACACCCTTCAGTACCCAAGCTCCTTCATTATATCCCTTATCGTCCGTTTGGGCAGAGACGATTGTTGCCAAAGTGGCAAATAGTATCATTAAATATATACGTTTCATACTGTTATTCGTTTTAATTGTTCCGCAAAACAAAGACGTCTTTGTATTTCAAACAGAGTAAACTATTTTTTTGTTCAGAAACAAATAAAAGAATGATTGTATGGAAATTACAGGATGATACCTCCTCCCAGCAACAGACCTGCCTCATCGTAAAATGCCGCAGCCTGTCCGGAAGCAATGGATTCCAGTGGTTCGCGCAATAGCACATGCAAGAGATTCTCATCCGTTATACTGACAGTGCAGTGATTAGCTTGCTTCCGATAGCGAATCCTGACAATGACATCCTCGGAATTCAGTAAACGGGAAGTATCCACAATATTCCAGTCTTTCAACAGCATTTCCTCTTTGTAAAGAGAAGCCAGAGGCGCAAGTATCACTTCGTTCCTCTCTTTATGTATCTCTTTTACGAAAACAGGACGGTTCAGATGAATACCCAATCCTCTGCGCTGACCAATCGTATAGAAAGGATATCCTTCGTGCCAACCTAAAAAAGTCCCGCTTTCATCGAGAAATTGTCCTTTTCCCGGCAAAGCGTTCTGCGGAACTTCACGCTGCAAGAAAGAGCGGTAATCCATCGGGCAGAAGCATACACCAAGACTATCCTTTTTGGTTGCTGTCCGTTCAAAGCCCCGCTTAGCAGCATAGGCACGCACTTCATTTTTAGTCCAGTCACCCATTGGAAGGAGCATACGTTCTAAAATGTTCTGTTGCAGTCCCCAGAGGAAGAAAGTCTGATCCTTATCACGGTCGGCAGCCGGGGCTATAAAGTAATAGCCATCCCGGAAAACTTTACGTACGTAGTGTCCGGTAGAAATCCAATAAATGCCCATTTCATCGGCAATCTTTGCCAGCAACGGCCATTTCAGTTCATTGTTACAGAGAGTACAGGGAACAGGGGTATGGGCGGAAAGATATTCATCTACGAAATAGCGGATAATGCGTTCACGGAATAATTCGCGGGCATCATAGATGATGTGCGGGATATTCAGGCGGGAAGCGAGATTACGGGCATCATCCAAAGATTCTTCAAAGCCTTCCGAATCATAGAAACGAAACGTTACACCGGTTACTTCATAACCGACCTCTTGCAACAGCATGGCGGCAACAGAACTATCCGTACCTCCACTCATACCTAACAATACACGCTTCTTCGATTTCATGGATGCAAAAGTAACAAAGGAAAAAGAAAATCACTACATTTGCTACCTTTAAAAACAACAACGCCAATGAACTACTATATCTGTGATGATATCACCTGGAAGAAATCCCTCTCACTACTAAAAAATGACATGGAAGGGCAACGTGTCTATTCCAGCCTCTGGCAGATGACACGAGACGTACTGATGCTTTCACTCAGCCTTAGCGCTATGGCAAGTCTCGCCATATTAGTATTCGGACTCATAAGGTTCATAATCGATACCCTGTCCGGGACTACAGAACAGACAATGACCCTGTTCGATGTAATCATCTTCTCAATGACTTGTCCGGCAACATTTGTTGTCCCCCTCACTTGGGTATTAGCTTATTTCGGATGGTATAAAAATCTCCGAAAGATCAATTCCCTTTTACAAAAGTTCATAGCCTCTCTTTCCGAGACAGAGAATGTCAAACGTACTTCTCCGGTATCTTATACTTTCCGCTACCATCAAAAAGAGTTTCATGCACTATTCGAAGAAAAGGAAAATTCGACAACCGTGGCAGTAGCAAAAGGCGATCTCATACTCCTATTGCCTTATCAAGATACGCAACAACGAACTACAGATGAACTATTTGAAGAAATAAAAGGTTTCCTTATAGGGAAACAATTCGCTTCCTTTGCCATGGGGCCGAAATATATGCTGTTCGCATTCAATAGCCGCCCTGCACCCGCTCAGACAGAGGTAAAACAGTCCGCAGAGATGCTACTCTACCTAACAGAACGTTTTCAACTACAGGACCCCATCCCTGAAGAAGAGGAAGAATAAGTTCATCCGATAGTCACTTCCCTCTTAACTATCAGCAAGAAAAAGAATGAAAGAACTTATTATCTTATGAAATTGTTGTAACTTTGTGCTCTTTAAAGAACTAAAATTCAAACGTTATGGAACATCAACTGACAATTTACAACACCTTAGATAGGAAAAAGGAGCTATTCGTGCCACTGCACGCTCCACATGTAGGTATGTATGTCCGCGGTCTTACCGTTTACGGTGACGCGCACATGGGGCATGCACGTCCTGCCATTACTTTCGACTTGCTTTTCCGCTACCTTACCCATTTGGGATATAAGGTACGTTATGTCCGCAACATCACCGATGTAGGCCATCTGGAACATGACGCTGACGACGGAGAAGACAAAATAGCCAAGAAAGCACGACTGGAACAATTGGAGCCGATGGAAGTAGCGCAATACTACATCAACCGTTACCACAAGGCAATGGAAGCGCTGAACGTACTTTCACCCAGTATCGAACCGCACGCTTCGGGACACATCATCGAGCAGATAGAGCTGGTGAAAGAGATCCTGAAGAATGGCTATGCTTATGTCAGTGAAGGCTCTGTCTACTTTGACGTAGAGAAATACAATAAGGATTACCATTACGGAAAACTATCCGGCCGCAATCTGGATGACGTGCTGAACACCACCCGCGAACTGGACGGACAAGCTGAAAAGCATAACCCCGCCGACTTCGCCTTATGGAAATGCGCCCAACCGGAGCATATCATGCGCTGGCCTTCTCCGTGGAGCGACGGTTTCCCGGGATGGCATGCCGAATGTACGGCCATGGGTAAGAAATACCTCGGCGAACATTTCGATATTCACGGTGGTGGTATGGACCTTATCTTTCCTCACCACGAATGTGAGATTGCTCAATCGGTTGCATCACAGGGCAATGACATGGTACATTACTGGATGCACAACAATATGATTACCATCAACGGACAGAAGATGGGTAAGTCTTACGGTAACTTCATCAATCTGGACGAGTTCTTCAACGGCACACATAAGTTGCTGACACAAGCATACAGTCCGATGACCATCCGCTTCTTCATCCTGCAAGCTCACTATCGCAGCACGGTAGACTTCAGCAACGAAGCCTTGCAAGCAGCGGAAAAGGGATTAACCCGAATGATGGATGCCGTGAACGGACTGGAAAAGATCACTCCGTCCGCCACTTCCAGCGTAGATGTGAAAGCAGTGCGTGAGAAGTGCTATGAAGCCATGAATGATGACTTGAATACCCCGATAGTCATTGCTCATCTTTTTGACGGAGCCAGAATGATTAACAACATCATTGCAGGCAACGACACCATCACTGCCGATGATCTGAAAGAGCTGAAAGAAACTTTCCATCTTTTCTGCTTCGACATTCTGGGACTGAAAGAAGAAAACAATTCCAATGAAGAGCGTGAAGTTGCTTTCGGTAAAGTAGTAGATATGTTACTGGAAGAGCGCATGAAGGCCAAAGCCAATAAAGACTGGGCTACCAGTGATAAGATTCGCAATGAACTTACAGCACTCGGTTTTGAGATAAAAGACGGTAAAGACGGTTGCGAGTGGAAGCTGAATAAATAAGCTCCACTACCCTATAAAAAGCTGCCTCCCTCTGATCCAAGCGAATCGAGGGAGGCAGTTTCATTTAGAAAAGAGAGTTTTAGTAAGGTATCATGTCGGAAAGAATACGTTCCTTATACCAGGGATCATCTATCGCCTTCAACTCCTTGCCCATCTCACGGCAAAGTTCTGCAACGATTTCTTTATTTTCTTCCAACGGAAGATTATTCATCTGATAAGGGTCCTTTTCATCATCAAACAACAGGCTTTTCTTCAGCTTATGGTCTTTCTTATCAATATAGAAAGCCAAAGTATAGCGTGCCGTCTTATATCCTCTTGAAGAAGGGAAATAAGTCTGCACTTTACCATCCGCATCCTTTTCTCCGTCCAGATTCTGGATATACAAAGCACCACCGGGACGTTCAATTTCCGCCTTTTCATCGAAGAAAAGAGGTGCCCAGTTGCGTCCCTGCACATTAGACGGAATGGAATCGCCCAAACCACACAGCCCCAGGACAGTCGGCATAATATCCGGCGCGGACATCAGAAGATTGTCTACACGCGGCTGGATATGACCGGGATAACGTACCAGGAACGGTATATTCATAGATTCGGAATAAGGAGAATTCTTCGGATCATCCGTGAACTGGCTACACATTGTTTCACCATGGTCGGAAGCAAAGATCACAATCGTATTCTTATCCAAACCCTGCTCTTTCAGTGTTTCAAGGATCTGTCCGAAAGCACGGTCTACACCGGTAACAGAGGCAAAGTAGTAGCGAACGCTCTCTGCTTTTTCACGCTTCTTATCTGCATTGGGACGGATAAGAAGGCTGTCCAGAGGTTGATCTTTGTACAGATTGAAATCTTCTTCCATACAATCATCCAATGAACGATACGGGCTGTGGGGCGGATTCATACCCACCATTATAAAGAAAGGCTTCTTCGGATCACGTACATTCCCTTCGTTCTTCAGATAGGAAACCACCATCTTGGACTCATGCAACGGTGACCATTCTTTCGGATCGTGACGATTTCCATCCGTATCCCAGTAACGGGGATTCTTATGTTCATCAAAAGTACCGTAGGAGTACCAGTAATTAAAGCCGTGACGGCGTTCTTTCGGCGTATAGGCATCCCAGGCAGGTATTCGATCTTCTACATAGTGACCGGGACGTTGCGGATCGTTCGGTGTAGGGAAGTCAGCGTGTAACTTACCAAAATAAGCGCAGTCATATCCGGATTTATTAAATACGTCACCTATGCAATCCACGTCGGCACGCAGGGAACTGATAGGCCGGTTTGAATTACAGTTCAAAGGTATTCCGCTTTTATTGGGATACATCCCCGTCAACAGCATACCCCGATGAGGGCTACTCAACGGACAGTTACTTTGGGCAGAACTTAACACCAACGCTTCACGGGCAAAGCTATTCAAGTTAGGAGTATGCACCGGATCATTGCGGAAGTTCACCTTGTCGCGAAACCCATCCTGTCCCCAGAACTCCATAGCCTGATTACGGTACTGGTCGGGGAAGACATAAATAACATTCGGAAGTTGTGCCTGCTCTCCCTGTTGAGTTTTGCAGCCTTGCAGGGCAAACAGGCCCAAGCCTCCCAAAAACAAACTAAACCGATTTATCATTTTATTCTTATTAAATTACGTTGAAATTATAAATGAGAATTTATCGGTGAGATACTGTTGCTATCACACCGAATGGAAACTTTGCCGGGGCGCTACGCCCTTAAATTATCATTTATAGTTTCAGCATGTGAATTAAAACAGCTTCTTGTTTGATTCCAAGTCTCTTTTGCGCATAATTCCTTCCAGGAAGTAATAGTCAGCATAGTTCAACGGAACATCAATCTCAGCGCCATGAGGAATACTGCCTACAGAGTGCATCAGAATGAAATTACCGTTTGTGCCCACTTCTGCACGATAAGCCGGAGAAGCGAGATTTTCCATAATCTTATCTGCTGTTTCCTTATAATTTTTGCCGGGAATGTATGTACTCAACTCATACAAAGCAGATGCCGTGCATGCAGCAGCCGAAACGTCACGGGGTTCGTTCGGAATATTGGGAGCATCAAAGTCCCAATACGGTACAAGGTCCTCCGGCAAGTTCGGATTATTGAAGATAAAGTTATAAATCTTTTCAGCCATATCAAGATACTTCTGATCGTGGGTATAACGGTAACACATGGTGTATCCGTAAATAGCCCATGCCTGTCCGCGTGCCCAGGCGGATTCGTCAGCATACCCCTGTGCGGTTTGTTTCTTACGTACCTCACCGGTTACGGGATCATAATCCACTACGTGATAACAGCTGTTATTGGCACGGAAATGGTTCTTCATGGTGGTATCGGCATGCTTCACGGCAACATTATAATAAGTGGAATCGCCTGAAAGCTTGGAAGCTTCGAACAATAGTTCCAGGTTCATCATATTATCTATAATAACCGGGCATTTCCAACCGCGTTCTGCCTGCCAACCTTTATCGGCATCCCAAGACTGAAGTACGCCTGCCGCCGGACGGAAACGGGTAGAAAGAGACTTAGCCGTCTGAATAATCACAGGCTTGTATTCTTCTTTACCGGCAAAACGATATCCGTTCAGATAGCTGCAACCAATCATAAAGCCCACATCATGATGCCAGGTCAGGTATTGCACGGAATCCAGCGCTTCTGTATACTTCTCAGCCAGCGGCAACCATTTCTTATCACCGGTCAACTCATACATATGCCAGATATTACCGGGGAAAAAACCGGAACACCAGTCATCAATGGGTACATAAACAATGCTACCGTCTTTGTTGATAGTTCTTGGATTCAGAATTTTCCCTGACTTTTCGATAATGTCGGTCTGAATGGTCTCCTGCGCCACCGCATTATCAATATTCTCTTGGATAAAGTTGCTCTCGGTCTGCTTCTGACTTGTGCAACCCGCCAAAACTAGGAGGGATATTCCCAATGTCGTGAGGATTGTTTTCATAATAATGATTTGTTTATTAAAGTTTCGTATTCTTTCGTCAGCAAAAGTAGCGCAGGTTTACAGAAAAGACCCTCCTAAATTATACAGGAAAAGAGCAAAATTGTTACATTTGCACATAAATCATACAGATTGAACTTTTTAATCATATTGAAAACATGACTCCACAAGAATTTTTCAAGAAAGATCTCTTTGCAGAACAAACCGGTGTAGAACTACTGGAAGTACGCGAAGGATATAGTAAGGCACGCCTCGTTATCACGGAGAATCACCTTAACGCAGGACATCGCACCCAGGGCGGAGCCATCTTCACTCTTGCAGACCTGGCACTGGCCGCCGCTGCTAATTCACATGGTACATTGGCTTTCTCCCTGTCTTCCAATATCACCTTTTTGCGCGCCAGCGGACCGGGCGACACGCTGTATGCCGAAGCACGCGAACGGTACATCGGACGTACTACCGGATATTACCAGATAGATATCACGAATCAGGACGGAAAATTGATTGCTACATTCGAGTCCAGCGTATTCAGAAAAGGGGATCCGCTGCCGTTCAGCTTATAACGATCTCATTTCTTCTTTACTACCGACGTCATCGGATAACGATTTCCTTGTACGCTCTTCAGGAAAGCCTTTGCCGACCCGAAGTTAAGATACATATCCAGACGAATCGGGAGATGATTCTTATCATCTGAGATAAAGAAAGTAATCACTTCTTTTTCTTTTCCTTTCTTATATTCTACAAAAGAGAATACGAGGCAACGATAAATCGTATCATTATTGGCTTTTACATCTTCTTTGCCCCGGTAAATCAGCGTCTGTTCTTCTACCTTACGTCCGGTGGCCATAGGGAAAAGAATCCGGTCGCCTATTTTATAATCTGCCGGATCGTAAGAACGCGCCTGCGCCAGGATACTTAACATATCGAAGATGCAACGGCTGTCACTGTATTCCATCTCTTGCGGATCGCGGACCGGATTGTGCCAGATACGCCTCTGTTTCACGTTGGATACGCCATCCTTATATGAAAACCAAGCTTCATCCACCGTATAGCGGTCACCCTCTTCGGCCGCTTTACGGAAGTAGAGCGGCTCCAGCTTTTCACTGACATAGCAAGTCAGCGTATCACGCATCTTAAAGAAGAAATCGGTCTTTTTACTTCCTACTGAAAGCAGGTTGAAGCGGTAGGCAGGTTGTGACTGATAAGTAGTGGAGAAGGTGGTCAGACTTGCCAGCCCCACCTTCTTCCAGATAAACTTCCAGTTAAAATATAAATCGTACATCACGTGCTCGCCGGACTGAAATGCGGTGTTTTGAGCCGTACATTGTGCCTTGGCAGGCGTGGACATCATCGTAAGTAACAGTGCTCCCAACAGGCAGAACACCCATCCGCACTTACCGGTTATTGCCGGAGCTGCGGTTATTCTGGTTTCTCTTTTTCTTGTCTTCATCTGGTTTTTGTTTTTTGAGTTCATCCGGTTTCTGTTTATCCAGCGGCTTTTCATGTATGTTCCAATCCTGGGTCAAGTCGAAATTAGCTTTCAGTTCTATCACCTGAGGATAGTAATACACTTTCTCCGGTTGCCGTTTGTCTTCGTATTTTCCGGTGTCCCACACACCGTTTCCATTCGTATCATTTATAAGGCGCGCACTATATTTGCCGGGATTCAGGAAGTAGAAATCTGCCTTACCATCGACAACCGGCACTGTACGTACCACTTTATCCTGTGCGTCCAGCAATTCTACAAAAGCAATCGAATCCGCTCCCGTCACATTATAGAATATTTGCCCATACTCTTCAGGTTTCTTCACCTTAAATTCTTTCTTTATCTTATCGGTGAAAAGGCCATATATTCCATGGAAAGCCGTCGAGTCGACTTCAAAAGCATAGCTTTCACCGGGCACCCAATCTGCATAAACATTATAGCGCATCAGGTTCAGAGAGTCCGGAACAAAATCGTAAGGGACATCATTCCACAAACTGTCTACTTTCTGTTTCAGATGAATGGCACCATCAGCAGCAGTTGCCAACGGTTCAGTAAACGTAAGAGAGATGTAGTCATAGATATCCATCGTACCCGGTGCATATACATCTACAGGTAAGAATACCGTCGGTTCTACATACTCCTTACCCTCTTTCTCCGCTTTCTTTTTGGCTTTTTCCAGTTCCTTTTCTTTCTTCTCACGTTCCTTTTCAAGTTCTTTCTCGGACTTAGGCCGAATTTTCGATACAAGTCTCAGAGTATCTGTACGCGGTACCAACTGGTTGAGCGTATCCGTATAGAGGTAAGTGAGACTCATCTTCAAAGTATCCATCTTATAGATCAAAGAGTCTCTTATCCAATAATGAAGCGTATCAATGCGTCCGGTAGGCTTCTCCACGATGAAAGCGTTGGTTTCATCGAAATTCAGTCCCTTCAACAACGGCAGGCTGTCAGCCTGAGTAGAGAAATAGAAAGAGAATTTCCGGGATTCGGGACGTTCGCTCCTGATGAGACGTTGCGACAAAACCCGTTCTTTGAAACAGCGCAATATAACGTCATCCGGAGAAAAATGAGTATAAGCTCTCTCCATGATCGTATCTATCGTCAGAGAATCTTTCCAGAGTGTATCAAGACGTGTCCGTTCATCCATGGCAGGAATAATCAGGGAGTCTTCGAAAGCAATCATTTCAGTGGGCTGACTATAATAGAAGTTTTGGTCAGCATCTTGCAATCCGTAGATGCGGTATTCGCCCGGAGCAACACCCCGAATTGTGAAACGTCCGCGACTGTCGGTACGACCTACACGTTCAAAAGGTATCGTAGTAAAGGCCGAGTCAGCTAAATTGGAATGCATACCTACCAGCATACCTTTCACCGGTTCCAGATTGGCTGCATTCAGCACGGTACCGGAAACCACCATCGAGTCGATAACGGAACCCGTGGAGAAAGTAAACCCGAAATCGGGCAACGGATTACCTTCATTATTGTCCTGAATAGCATCCGAGAAGTCTATCGAATAAGTAGTATTCAGTTTGAGAGTATCCTTTAAGGTGATTACCACCTTCTTCCCATTCGCCTTTATCTCCGGTTGTTGCACCTGAGGTGGAGAAATCACGATCTTCTCCCCGGGTTTCTCAAGCTTGATGAATTCATCAAATTCAATCGTAATTTTCTTCCGGTTATTATTAAGCGCGCCCGGCGCAGGCGTACTACCTACGAAGCGTGGAGGGGTTTCATCAATAGCACCACCTTCCGGACGACCGATGCTGGCGCAAGAATAAAGCACGACACCAACAACGGCAACACCTGCCAGACGATTGAAAAGAGACTTCATATCTAAATATTTATTACGTAATATGCTGCAAAAATAAAGGTTATCCCTTAATAAACAGAATGCTTTACAGTATTTTAATCAAAAAAGAGCAAGAAGACAGTAAAAACAGATAAAACAAAGGAAAGGTTCAATCGGGAGGATGAAAGAGAAGATACTTTAGCAAGACCCTGAGAAAGCGGGCAACTACCTGTGTGACAACCCACTGGGTGTTCCACAACAATCAGTCGCAATGAAACACGAGTTCAGTCGTAGTGGGAAGTACCTTCAGTCGTAGTGGGAGCTAGCTTCAGTCGTAATGGGAAATAGCTTCACTCGTAATGGGAATATTATTCCTTTCTGTAATATAGAAACCGGAGAGGTAAAAGCTGGTTAGAATGGCATATTGGAGACTTATATATAAGATATGTATGAAACATAGTTAAAAATAGACGCAAATAGAACTAATCTGTTCAAAAATAGATAATTTTGCAGCCGGAAAACCCGAAGAGTGCTTTTAGTTTTCCCCTTTGTCCTCCGTATTATCCAACTATGACAAAACATAAAAAGCCTTTTTTACCAAGATGAAAAAATAAACCAAAAGACAGAGAATAATTACAAGTATGAAGAGTAGATTGATTTTATTGGCATGTTGCCTGTCACTGTTCAGTTGCGGACAAAGTGACAAAACTACGGGTAAAGCACCCGAATTTGCAGTGATTACAGTGGAAACAACCACTGCCAACTTAACGAACAGCTATCCGGCTACGATCAGAGGTAAACAAGATGTAGAAATCCGCCCCATGGTAAGCGGCTTCATCACCAAACTGCATGTAGACGAAGGTTCAGTAGTACGCAAGGGACAAGTGTTGTTCAGCATTGACCCCGTACAGTATCAAGCTGCTGTGAACTCAGCCAAAGCTGCTGTTGAAACAGCCAAAGCTGCCGTGAACACGCAGGAACTTACCGTAAACAACAAGCGTGAATTAAACAAAAAGAACATCATCAGCAATTATGACTTGCAGATGGCAGAGAATCAACTGGCACAAACAAAAGCACAATTAGCACAAGCTGAAGCACAATTAGTAAACGCCAAGAACAATCTGTCGTATACCAGTGTAACCAGCCCCAGCGATGGTGTAGTAGGTAATATCCCCTACCGTGTAGGTAGTTTGGTTAGCCCTTCCGTTGCCAACCCGCTGACTACTGTAGCCGATATTTCTGAAATGTATGCTTACTTCTCCATGACCGAAAGACAACTGCTGTCTCAGATCCGCGAGGGTGGTAGCATCAAGGAAATTCTGGAAAGAATGCCCGATGTACAATTACAACTCATCGACGGAACCATGTATGCCGACAGTGGCCGCGTAGAAACCATCAGCGGCGTTATCGATCAGACTACCGGTTCGGTAACTATGCGCGCCCTCTTCCCCAACAAGCACAATGTGCTGCGTAGCGGAAGTACCGGTAATGTAGTATTCCCCAATCCGTTGCATAATATAATCATGATTCCTCAATCGGCCACAACGGAAATTCAGGACAAGAAATTCGTATTTGTGCTGCAACCAGACAACACTCTGAAAAATATTGAAATCAAAGTATTCAACTTGAACGATGGTAAATATTATTATGTAACAGATGGTCTGAAGGCAGGTGACAAAATCGTTACCGAAGGTGTACAAAATCTAAGAGATGGACAAAGCATCACCCCCATCACTCCTGCCGAAAAAGAAGCAGAATATCAGAAGGCTCTAAAAGACCAGAGAGAAGGTAATATCCAAACGGCATTTAATTAACGTTTAACGGTTAGCGATAAGCATCTGCGGTATAACATAGCGTAGCCGCTAATCACTAATTCCCTAATCACTAAATAATTAACATGAAATTAGATAGATTTATTAACCGTCCGGTACTATCAACGGTAATCTCCATCCTGATAGTTATCCTGGGACTTATTGGTTTGGCTACACTGCCTATCACCCAATATCCGGACATTGCGCCTCCTACCGTTTCGGTGCGCGCCACTTATCAAGGTGCCAATGCCCAAACGGTATTGAATTCCGTCATCGCACCCCTGGAAGACCAGATCAATGGTGTGGAAAATATGATGTACATGACTTCTAATGCCTCCAACAGTGGCTCTGCTGATATCTCCATTTACTTCAAGCAGGGCACTGACCCGGATATGGCAGCCGTCAACGTACAAAACCGCGTATCTATGGCACAAGGTCTGCTGCCTGCTGAAGTTACCAAAGTGGGTGTAACCACCCAGAAGCGTCAGACTTCCATGTTGATGGTATTCTCTATCTACGATGAAACTGACCAGTATAATATTGAGTTCCTTGAAAACTATGCCAACATCAACCTCATTCCTGAGGTGAAGCGTGTAAGCGGTGTAGGTGACGCTAACGTGTTGGGCCAGGACTACTCCATGCGTATCTGGCTGAAACCTGACATCATGGCGCAATACAAATTAGTACCCAACGACGTAGCCGGTGTCTTGGCTGAGCAGAACATAGAAGCAGCTCCCGGTCAGTTTGGTGAACGTGGTGACCAAAGTTTCCAATACACCATCCGCTACAAAGGACGTTTACAACAGCCCGAAGAGTTCGAGAACATCGTTGTAAAAGCACTTGAAAATGGTGAAGTACTCCGCCTGAAAGACATTGCAGAAATCGAATTGGGACGTCTGTCTTATAACTTCAACAATACTGTAAACGGGCATAAGGCTGTTTCCTGTATCGTCTACCAGATGGCAGGTACCAATGCGACACAGACCATCAGCGATCTGGAAGAAGTGCTTAACAAAGCATCTGAGACATTACCTTCCGGCTTGAAGATTAATATTGCACAGAGTGCCAATGATTTCTTGTTTGCCTCTATTCATGAAGTTGTCAAGACATTAATTGAGGCATTTATCCTTGTGTTCATTGTGGTGTATATTTTCTTGCAGGATATGCGTTCTACCTTGATTCCTGCTATCGCCATTCCGGTAGCATTGATTGCTACTTTCTTCGTACTGAAACTGATTGGCTTTAGTATCAACTTGCTAACTCTCTCCGCAATGGTGCTTGCCATTGCAATTGTGGTGGATGATGCCATTGTCGTTGTTGAGGGTGTCCATGCCAAGCTTGACCAGGGATATAAATCCGCACGGTCAGCTTCCATCGACGCCATGCACGAACTCGGCGGTGCCATTGTGTCCATCACACTGGTTATGATGTCTGTATTTATCCCGGTTAGCTTTATGGGCGGTACTGCTGGTACATTCTACCGGCAATTCGGTCTGACTATGGCCATTGCCATCGGCTTCTCTGCATTGAACGCCTTAACACTGAGCCCGGCATTGTGCGCTATCTTCCTAAAACCGCACGAAGAACATGGCGAGAAGAAATCGACATTTGTCAACCGCTTCCACACGGCTTTCAATACGCACTACGACAATATTGTAAAGAAATACAAAAAGCATGTACTTTTCTTCATCCAGAAGAAGTGGTTGTCTGCTGGTATCGTAACAGCCTCTGTCGTTCTACTTATAGTCTTCATGAATATCACACCTACCGGTATGGTACCCAACGAAGATACTGGTACTATTATGGGAGTAGTAACACTGCCTCCAGGCACTTCACAAGAACGCGCTATGGAAGTACTGAATCGTGTGGATAGTCTTGTAGCAGCTGATCCGGCAGTAGAATCACGCACAGTAATCTCAGGTTTCAGCTTCATCGGTGGTCAGGGTCCTTCTTACGGTTCACTCATCATCAAACTAAAGAACTGGGAGGAACGATCCACTATGCAGAATTCGACAATTGTCTATGCTACGCTTTTCATGCGTGCACAGAAAATCATCAAGGAAGCTCAGGTATTATTCTTTGCTCCACCTATGATTCCAGGCTATTCAGCATCCAGTGACATCGAATTGAATATGCAGGATAAAACAGGTGGTGACTTGAACCATTTCTTCGAGGTGGTAAATAACTATACCGCTGCTTTGGAAGCACGTCCAGAAATCAACTCTGCAAAAACTAGCTTCAACCCGAACTTCCCACAGTATATGTTGGATATTGATGCTGCTGCTTGTAAAAAGGCAGGTATCAGCCCCAGTG
>OGQU01001986.1_pt1 | contig 14321 bp, 6 predicted proteins | sample 1553341 | NCBI WGS metagenome assembly OGQU01 (sample SAMEA2579920, study PRJEB22360) | human gut metagenome | biome: human gut; feature: human-associated habitat; material: faeces | place: Denmark | collected 2008/2010 | reverse complement strand
GAGCTTCCGGATTCCATTTATTAGGAACATAGAGTTTACCATCTTTTTCAAAAACAATTCCGTCAGGTTTACCTGTAGTCTGATATGCCTCTACCTGGTTAGGTTTACTTTCAAAACGTATAGCTGAAGCAGGGATTTTTGCAAACATTGACGGAGCCTGCAGCCCAGTAGCTACTTTTAAGCCTTCTCCGGCAACTCTAAAGTTTTCTTTTACAGCACCCATTGTAGATAATTTTGCTGGATCAGCGGCTTCAACACCTGCACTTCTGGCAGCTGATAATGAGCTTTTAGCTGATGCAACCGCACCACCTGCCATAAGCCCGCCGGTCAAAATTTCTGCACCGCCTTTCTGTGCCTCATCTTCATTTTCAGCAGTTGCAACATCATAAACACCTTTACCGGTAATACCAACACCGGCTGTACCAAGAGCGGCATTAGCAGCAGGAGCTGCGGCGGCAAGTTTCGGAGCTGCAGTTAAAGCTGCGTCCATTGCTGTTCCTGCGGTTAAAACTGTTGCACCTGCAACCCATAAACCTTCTGTAGAGGTTAGATAGTCAGCGACATTACCTGCGCCTTTAGCTGCGTTCCAAATTTTTTCGCCTGCTGTCATGGTTGAAGGATCACCATCACTAACTAATTCGTCAACTTTTTCCGCAACTTGTTTAATAGGCTCTTTTATATAAGTCAACGGGTTAACTGTATCCAGAGATTTAAAGCCATCCCGTGTACGTTTTACAACAGCACCTATTGCGCTGCCGACACCGTCAACATCTTTAAAATCTCTTTTCCATCCTTCAAGATATTTATCCACAGCTGTCGGATCTTTTGTAATTTCATTCAAATGGTTTTTAAGTGCAGTTTCAGCTTCTTTGTCAAACTGAGCTTTTTCTTCAGGTGACATTTTGTCATATTTTGCACTCAATTCTTCGTTAATCTTCTGGAACTGGAGCAGTTCAGGAGAACCCTCCTCAAAAGGTTTTTTACCTGTAATCTGTTCAATAAAATCCAAAGGGTTTTGCGGAACATTTTTAGCGCCATTTGTCATATCAATATTAACGCTTGGTTTTGTTTCCTGCTTCTGTTTTACATTTTTTGAAGCATTAGAATTTTGCACACCATCACTACCGGTGATGCCGCGGGATTTGTCAACTGTCATTTCAATCTCCTTAAATTTTTAACTTCACTCGTATTTATTTTTTCTTATAAATGAGTAAAGTTATTGGAGCGGAAATTGTTGACTACACTTCACCCCATCCCATCATATCATATCATATCTCAGAGTATAATTGAATTTCGGGCGCATTGAAATCTGGCTTTACATTTTGTTACATTTGAGCTTTTTATAAGTTTTGTAACAGAATAAAAAAAGAACCGCCTTATTAAAGGCAGTTCTTTTTTTAATATTCTTTATGGATTATTCAGCCTGATTTTCAGCTTTAGGCTCTGTAACAGTCAATGCAATACGCTTATCTGTAGGGTTAAACTTAAGGATATAAGTCATAACCTTATCACCTACCTGAAGAATATTGCCATTTTGGTTTTGAAGCTCAACAACTTCGTTGTGAGGAAGCAGTGCTTCTACACCAGGGAATACTTCGACAAACGCGCCAAAATGCTTAATTCTTGTTATAGTACCTTCAACTTTATCGCCTTCTTTTATTTGTTTTTCAGCTTCTAACCATGGATCAGGTTCAAGATTTTTCAAACTCAATGATACTCTTTGTTTTTCATGATCAACTGCAATTACTTCTACGTCAATCTTGTCACCTACACTCAGAATATCAGTTGGATGATCAATCCATCTCCAGGACAGCTGGGACAAAGGAAGCAAGCCGTCAATGCCGCCCAAATCAATGAACGCACCGAAATCGGTAATTCTTACAACATCACCTTTAACAATCTGTCCGGGTTCAATCTGGGAGAATACATTTTTTCTTGCTTCTACAGCGCTATCTTCATATACTTTTTTATTAGATAGAATAAAGTTATTCTGCTGGCTGTCAAGAGTAAGAATTTTAAGTTCAATTTTTGAGCCGACTTCCAAATCAGTTTCTTTGGTACGGAGCTGTGAAGAAGGAACAAAACCTCTTACACCGGAAATTTCAACTAAAATACCGCCTTTAACAATTCCGGCAATTGTGCCAAGAATAGTTTCTTCAGCAGCTTTTGCTTTTTCAAGTTCTTTCCAGGCATACGCAAAATCAACTTTTTTGCGTGAAAGAAGGAATTTTCCGTCTTCATCTTCTTCTCTGATGATTAAAAATTCATATTCTTTGCCTTTTTCAAATTTTTCCTCAACTTTTTCATCTTTGTCAACTGCTTCTCTGGTTGGGACTACTGCAATAGTTTTTGCACCAATATCAACCATAACCCCTTGACCATCGTATCCGCACACGATACCTTTTACTAAATCGCCTTTTTGAAAATTGTAATCATATTTCTTCAGCAATTCTTCAAAATCTAATTCACTTGATGTCATCTTTACTCCATTGTCTAAGACATAATCTATTAACGTTGCTACTATTTTAGCAGACGATTGTCAATATGTAAAGGTTTTTTAACTTCCCTTAACATTTTTTAACCAATTTTTACAGCACAAAACGGGCATTTCCGATAGAAATACCCATCCGGCTAAATATTAATTTGGTTTATGCTTTTAATGAAGCTATTAATTCAGTTATAGCATTTTCCTGAATTGTAATTTCAGCAATTCTTTCCTTGGTTTGTTCAATAAGTTCTTTCGGAGCATTTGCAACAAACTTCGGATTATCAATTCTGCCCTGGAGAGATCTCTTTTCACCTGTAAGCTTATCCAACTTTTTCTGCTGGCGTTTAATCTCTTCATTAAAATCTATCAGGTTCTCAAGGTTAAGAACAATTTTTGAAGCAGAAACAACTGCAGTTGCCGTCTTTTGCGGAACAGGAGCATTAACATCTGCATAAGTTATATTTTCTACTTTTGCAAGGCGCTTGATATATGATTCAATTGCTTCAAATACAGGTTTTTCGTCTTTATCTGCTCTAATCTCAATATCTACTTTCAGTGAAGTTGAGATATTAAAGCTCTGGCGGACATTACGTAAAGATTTAATTGTTTCAAATACAAGTTCCATTTCTTCAGCTTCTTTAGGAAATGCAAGCTTTTCTTCATATACAGGGAATTTTGCAACAATAATTGCCTTAGCAAGAGTTCCCTCGTCATATTCAGAAATACCATGCGGAATTAATTGCCATACGCTTTCTGTAATATGAGGCATAATTGGATGAAGCATCCTTAATGACATATCAAGAACATATCTCAATACGCGCTGGGTATTAGCCTTCAGTTCAGCATCTTGTAACTGAATTTTTGCGATTTCAACATACCAGTCGCAGTAAGAATTCCAGAAGAAATCATACAAAACATGAGCAGTTTCGCCGATTCTGTAATCTTTGATATTATCGTTAATTTCCTTAGCAGTAGAATTTAGCTTATCTAAGATCCATTTATCTGCAATAGTAAGATTATCAAAATCAATTTCTTTATTGTCAACACCCTCAAGGTTCATCAGCACAAATCTTGATGCGTTCCAGATTTTATTAGCGAAATTTCTGCCGTATTCAAATCTTTCATCACTGATTTTAATATCCTGACCACCGTAAGTACAAAGAGAAGTCATTGTAAAACGAAGGGCATCAGAGCCGTATTTGTCAATAATTTTAACAGGGTCAATTGTGTTGCCTTTTGACTTAGACATTTTCTGACCTTTTTCATCTCTAATAAGCCCATGGATATATACAACAGGGAAAGGTGCTTGTTTTGTAAATTCGAGCCCCATTGTTATCATTCTGGCAACCCAGAAGAATATAATATCAAATCCGGTGACAAGAACTGATGTCGGATAGAACTTTTTAAAGTCTTCACTTTCAGTATCCGGCCAGCCCATAGTTGAGAAAGGCCACAATCCTGATGAAAACCACGTATCAAGAACATCACTGTCCTGAGTATACATTGAAGGATCCGGATTTTCTTTTGCAACAACCATTTCGCCTGTCTGGTTATGGTAATATGCAGGGATTTGGTGACCCCACCATAATTGACGGGAAATGCACCAGTCGCGTATATTTTCCATCCAGCCGAGGTAATTCTTTTCCCAACGTTCTGGAACAAACTTAATTCTTCCGTCTTTTACTGCTGCAATAGCTTCTTTTGCAAGAGGCTCCATTTTTACAAACCATTGCTCTGAAAGAAGCGGTTCTATTGTTGTTCCGCAGCGCTGGCATTTACCAACATTGTGTTCATGATCGCGTGTTCTGAGAAGAAAATTATTATAAGAAAGCATTCCAATAATTTTTTCTCTGGCTTCGTATCTATCAAGCCCGTGAAGTTCCGGAGGAACAGCTCCGCAGGCTTTCATCCTGCCTTCTTCGTCTATAACCCATACAGGGCTTAAGCCATGGCGCTTACCAACTTCAAAGTCATTTGGATCATGAGCAGGGGTAATCTTAACCGCACCCGTACCAAAAGATTTGTCAACATACTCATCAGCAATAATCGGGATTTCTCTGCCTGAAAGAGGGATTATAACTGTTTTGCCGATAAGTTCAGAGTATTTATGATCAGACGGATGAACAGCAATGGCAACATCTCCGAAAATTGTTTCAGGACGTGTTGTTGCAACAATAATTGCTCCGGATTCGCCTTTAAGAGGATATGAAATTTCCCACATATGCCCCTGTTCAGTTGCATATTCGGTTTCAACATCAGAAATTGCAGACTGGCAGCGAGGGCACCAGTTTACAATATATTTGCCTTTATAAATAAGCCCTTTCTCATAGAGTTTAATAAATACTTCTTTAACTGCATCAGAACAGCCTTTATCAAAAGTAAATCTTTCTCTTGAACGGTCGAAAGAAGCACCTAAACGTTTACACTGGTCAAGGATTGCAGATTTATGGTCATTTGCCCACTGCCATGTTTCATCCAGAAATTTCTCGCGGCCCAAATCGTGACGGGAAAGACCTCTTTCACGCAATTTTTTCTCAACAACATTTTGTGTAGCAATACCGGCGTGGTCTGTACCAGAAAGCCACAGGGTTTCATAGCCGCTCATTCTGTGATAACGGGTAAGAATGTCCTGTAAAGTTTCATCTAACGCGTGACCCATATGAAGAACGCCTGTAACGTTAGGCGGCGGAATTACGATAGAATAAGGCGGCTTTTTACTTTTTGCATCAGCCTTAAAAAATTCACCGTCTTCCCAGAATTTATATATTCTTTCTTCGGTTTCCTTTGCATCATAAACTGTAGGTAAATCGTCTATTTTAGTTGCTGTCATTATAAATCCCTCTTTTATTATCCGTATATCAAAACCTTAGCACAAAAAGCCGAATTATAAAAGAGATATTTAGCAAATTTTACCTTCCGCGCCAGCCCATATTTCCACTGATTGAATTATAAAAACTTCTGATTATTGTAGTATAACATTGTTATGAAAAAGATTTTTTTAAGTATTATTCTATGTCTATTTATGTCGCAAACAGTGAAGGCATTCGAAATTCCATCAGGGCTTCCGGCAGATATTTCACAGCAGGAAATCAATTCCTATCTGAACAAATCCCAGCTTGGAATGCCTTACTGGCAGGCACTTAATCAAGATTTACCATTTTTGCTTATTTTTGCTAATTCCAACCACCTTTTTTCACTTGTAAGACTGGCTCCAATAGGTCAGATGGTATATGAAGAATTTAAAGGCAAATACAATTTTTGTATTCTCAATACCAGATATAAAGAGAATGAAGATTTTGCAAAATTATTCAATGTAGAAGAAGAACCTGCTCTATTTATAATTAATACCAAAACTAAAACATATACCTTCGTAGACAAAAAGTATTATAATAAACGAAAATTACGAAATATATTAAACATATATTCCTCTCAGACTGAACAATAAAAAAAACAGAGCCCGTATATGGCTCTGTTTTAGTTTTTCATAAATTTTGCATTTATGCTTTTGGAATAGAATTTGCAATAATTTCCATTTCTTCAAGAGAAGCATAAACAGCGTGGCATCCACAGTCAACATACAAAATTTGACCTGTTGTGCCTGTTGACAAGTCAGAAGCCAAATACAAGCCGGCTTTACCAACATCTTCCAAAGAAACATTTCTTCCGAGAGGAGCTTTTGCAACAGCAGCTTTAAGCATTTTATCGAAGCCTGAAATACCTTTAGCTGCAAGGGTTTTAACAGCACCGGCAGAAATACAGTTAACTCTGATACCTTTCTTGCCAAGATCTGCTGCCAAATATCTCATAGATGATTCCAATGCTGCTTTAGCTACACCCATAATGTTGTAATTTGCAACAACGTACTCTGAACCAAGGTATGTAAGAGCAAAAATTGATCCGCCTTCATTCATAATAGGTTCTGCATGTTTACAAAGAGAAATTAAAGAGTAAGCGCTTACACCCATTGCCAAATCCCAGCCGGCACGTGATGTATCAATAAATCTGCCCTGCAAATCTTCTTTTGCAGCAAATGCTACTGCATGAACTACAAAATCTATTTTGCCGTAAACTTTTTCACATTCTTTGAATACAGCAGCAACCTCGTCTTCTTTTGTAACATCACAATTCATGATGATTTTTGCGCCCATTTCTTCTGCAAGAGGTCTTACGCGTTTTTCCATTGCATCGCCTGCATATGTAAATGCAATATCTGCACCGGCTTCATGAAGCTGTTTCGCAATAGCATAGGCTATACCATGGGTGTTAGATACGCCGAAAATAACCCCTTTTTTACCTTCCATTAATTTCATGTTTATATCTCCCTCTAAAATTAACTGACTAAAACACATAAAAATTTTATCAAAAATAAAAATTTTAAGCAAATCCAAAACTAATAATGTAAATATTAACAAATGTAACAAACTTCAAACATGGTGAAATCAGGCATTTTAGGGAAACTTTATATATTTAGAGAGTATAAAATTCGGAGAGCTTTACTTTGAGTGTTAACAACGTAAATAATCTGAATAAGGCTGATTTAGTCAAACTCGCCCTTGCAAAAAAGAGCGGGAAAACTGCTGAAGCAAATAAACCGGCTTATATGACTAAGAACGGTTCTGTTTTTAATGCTCCTGCTCCAAACTCTTCAAACAAAACAAGTTCTACAAGTACAAAAGCCTCAACAACTTCTTCAAATTTAGACAAGCTCAATGACGCACAAAAGTCTTACGAAGATATTGATAAGTTAAAAACAACAAAAGATATAAGAAATGCAATTTCTGATCTTGAAAATGACATGCAGAGCATGAACTTTATTGAAAAAGCCCGTGCAAGAATAAAAATGAAAAAGCTGGAAGAAAAGAAATCAGATGTTGCGAAACAAGAATATGAAAATTCAATGAATAACTTGAAAAGCATTGCCAGCGGCAAGGGCAGTGTGGATAGCAAAAGTTCTTCAAGTAAAACCGCCTCACCAGGAAGTGAAGGCGGTCATGCCAGTGTTTCTGAAGGAAAACAGATGGCAAATGATGCAAAGGCTGATCAGAAATCTGTAAAGGAAGGACAAGCCCAGACCGAAAAAAATACCCAGCAGATGAATACCTTGTCCAAAAAATCAACAAAATTGAACAAAGATTTGAAAAAATCTGAAAAGTCTTTTAATAAACAAATCCAAAAAGGAACAAAAGAAGTTCAATCAAATCAGGCTAAAATATTAAAAGAAACACAGAATATTAATGATGCACAAATGGAAATTGCATCAATGCAATCTGAACTTGAATCCCTGACAGCAGACAGCACCGGAGTTGGAGAGAACAGTGCATTTTCACTCAAACTTGCAGGCGAAGCAAGTGAACCCGGAGTTAAAAAGAATAATTCAGTAGCCTCAACAGGCGGAGGTAATGCTGAAAGGATTCAGGAGCTTTCTGAAAAAATCGGTCAAAAATCTGATGCAATGACTGCAAGCGGAGCTAACATACAAAAACTTCAGGAAGCTACAGGCAAACGTATTGCCACAATGAACAGAGTAACTTTATCTCAATCAAAATACTATTTGAAACAACAGAAAGGTCTTGAAGCTAATCAGAAGACATCTGATAAAGTATTAAAAGTAGCAGAAAAAATTGATGATATAAGCCAGACAGTTTCACAGGTTGGTCAAATTACCCAGAAAGTTGGACAGGGTATGATTATTGCCGGTCAGGCAATGACATCTAACCCGTTCACTGCAGCTGCAGGTGCAGCATTAATCTCAGCAGGCGGCGTAACAGAAAAAGTCGGTACTGTAACAGAATTAGTCGGTAACTACGGTTCAGCTGCAGCTAATATAACTAAGACAGCCTGCCACGTTGCAAACGGAAACTTTGCAGCAGCATTACAAAGCGCTGGTAGTGCAATTCAGTCTACAGCAGCTGCAACAAAAGGAACAAAAGAATTGGATAAGAGCTTCAAGGGTATAGACGATCAGGTTAAGAATGCTCAAGACCAGTTGGCAGCTGGTACCGCAGCTAAACAGGCAGCGAAAGATTTAGAAGCAAAAGGTGCTCTTGACGGTATGACTAAGAAACAAGCTGCAGCCGGTATGAAAGAAGAACTTTTAGGACAAATGCAAAATGGTCAGGTTGACGGCAAAGAGTTATTAAACCAGGTAAAAAATAAAGACACTATTGGTCAGGCAGTCGGAACAGCACAGGGTACATTCGGTAATGTTCAGACAACATTTGCAAATGCAAAACAAGCCGGATTAAATAATCTTGCACAATCAGGCAAAAAAATAACTGAAAAAAGCACTAAAAAAGCAATTAACGGTTCATATAACCAAAGCCTCGCACAACAAAAGTCAAACAGATTGGCTAAAGCGACAGGCGGCATGACTAATCCTATAAAAGGAAAAACTTCATCATATGATAATGCAATGAAAGTTGGAAAAGGTCTTTCAACACTCGGCGCAAAAATGAATCAGGGTACACAGCAGGCAGGCAGACCACAGAGCAAAAACTATACAATTCCTAATTATACAGTAAATACTGCGATGCTGGAAAGAGGTAACAAACTTTTAAGACGCAGAGCTTAATATATTATCAAAATATAAAAAAGGCTGATTATTTAAAATCAGCCTTTTATAATTATTGATTTAGTGTTAAGTCAGATGGAGCATCAAGTAAGAGGTTCAGATAAAGGAGTTTGTTTGCTGTAGCTTCATCAAGGTTAACAAACTCTGCACCTGCTCTTGTATCTGTAGCAGAAATAATTTTTACGTCTGCCGCAATATCTAAATCTCCGTAAGAAATCTCTACAGGAATAACTTCTCCGACTTTTAACTGTTTACTGTGTTTTACTGCAATACCGCCTCTTGATATATCAACAAGACCTTCGATTTTACCGCCGTCATTGCTGATTAATTCAACCGGTTTATTAGTATGATTTACATCAAATCTTATATATTGACGTTTATCGATTGTAGGAATATTATCAGAAACATCTTTTCTTTGAATATAAGTTTTGTAGTCATCGTTCTTTTCATATCCCGGATCATCATCTGAGTCAGCATCAGTATCGGCATCAGTATCGGCGTCAGCATCGGCATCTGCATCGGTATCAGAATCCGCATCAGCGTCGGCATCGGCGTCTGCATCAGCGTCACTATCTGCATCACTATCGGCATCCGCATCAGCATCGGCGTCGGCATCTGCATCCGCGTCGGCGTCAGCATCCGCGTCGGCATCGGCATCTGCGTCGGCATCGGCATCTGCATCCGCGTCAGCATCGGCATCCGCGTCCATATCCGCATCTGCGTCGGCATCCGCATCTGCGTCGGCATCAGCATCCGCGTCGGCATCAGTATCTGCATCTGCATCTGCATCTGCATCCGCGTCAGCATCAGCATCCGCGTCAGCATCTGCATCTGCGTCGGCGTCAGCATCTGCGTCACTATCTGCATCAGCATCGCTGTCTGCATCAGCGTCAGCGTCGGCGTCAGCATCTGCATCGGCATCTGCGTCGGCATCAGCATCGGCGTCGGCGTCAGCATCTGCGTCCGCATCGGCATCTGCATCCATATCAGCGTCGGCATCTGCATCTGCGTCAGCGTCCGCATCAGAATCTGAATCATCATCTTCTTCCGGAACAATTAAGTGATCATCATCTTCATCGACATATCCTGGTTTGTCCTCTTGAACGCTGCCGCCTTCATAATAATTTCTTTCGTTAACATCTCTGCCAATTTCAGAAACATCATCAGGTCTTACTGCATTTGCTCTGATTGTCAATGTTGAACCGTCAGGTTTTGTCATTGAAGTCCTATCGTCGTATACCCAGTAAGTTTTGCCTTCTTCGTTTCTGTCTTTACCCATATAGAAACGGTAGCCGCCTGCATAGATGTTATCTGCGGTTAATGTTAAATCTTGTTTTCCGTCCTCTTTATTACCGGAAACCTGACCATTTTTAATAATCAAATGAGAGTCAGCCCAGTGATGAACACCATCAATAACTTCTTCATCAACTCTTGTATTTGGGTTAATATCAAGAACCTTAATATCAGCGCTTTCTGCAACAATATTTCCGTTTGAGCCATAATAATCAACCGGAGTATTAGGGGTCTGTCCTAAATTATTGATATACATTTCAGCGCCGCGGGTAACAACGTTAATCTTTTTGTTTGCATTAATTTCGTCAATATAAGTATTGCCTGAAAATTCTGCATTGATTGAACCGTTCCTTGCAATCATAGTTCCTACGTTAGTGTCATAGGCATCGTCCTGACCCTTAACGTTAATATCGCCGTTTTTGGTTAACATATTAACTGTATAGTCAGAGTTTGGTGTATAAGTAAGATCACCGCCATCTGAAATATCATAGCCGTCTTTATTAAATTGTCCGGCTGTCTGGTTAAATGTAACTTTGTTATCCTTAGTACCGATGCTTCCGCTTGCAATCATCGAAATGCCTTTACCCTGAACATTTGCTTTTGAGCTATCTTTTGAAGCATTTATGATATTGTAAGGGGTCTGACCTTTTACAGTTGAATCTGCAAGAAGAATAACTTTTCCATCAGCGTTGATATAATTTAACTTCATATCGGAATTCAAAGCAGCCAAATTAATTACAAGGTCATTTGCCTTATTCTGCTTAGTAGTTACTGCTGTATAAGTTCCGTCAACGTTTGCGTTAATTGACTTAGTCAAATCTCTGGCATCTGGTCCGACTCCGGCAAAAGCTTCAGAATCGGTACCTATTGTACCGTCTGTTACATTAATATTTAAGTCGCCGCCATTTTTAGTTTGAATAAGAGTTTTTACAACGCCTTTGTTTAAAAGATTTCCATTTGTAATCTTAATATTAACATCTCCGTCTGATGAAATGTAGTTATCATTAGAAGTGTTATCACCGATTACGACGTCAGAGTTCTGGTTGTTAATATCAACACCATGAGCTCTTACCAGCCCTTCAATGTTAATACCGCCGGTACCGGAATTATTCATTGTTAACTTATTAGTATTATTTTTAACAAGACCGGTGCTTTCGATATTAAGCGCACCATTGGTGTTGGTAATTGTTGAATCATATCCGTCGGAATAAACATTACCTTTAATAGTGATACCGCCTGCGCCTGTGTTATTGATTGTCAGTTTTCCGTTTTTATTGGAAACAGCATTATTTGTGTTTTCCTCAAACTGATCAATCAAAATACCGCCAGATGCAGAGTTATCAATAGTTAAGTTACCTTTATCCGCTTCAACCTGACCTGAAACAATCTCAATACCTTTAGTACCTTCATTTTTGAGGGTTGTATTGCCGTTTTTGGTTCTGATATAGTTGTTAACAACGATTCCGCCTGAGCCTTTGCTTGTGATATTAGTATCACCGTTAATATTATTTACCCATCCTGAATCTGTAACCTTTATACCGCCGTCATTACTTGTAATATTTAGTTCACCATTTGCGTTACGAATAGAGCCGCTGATATTTACGCCGCCTTGTTCGCTGGTAATATTTGTTTCTCCTCTGGAGTTAACAGTACCGCTTTCAATTGAAACCCCTTTTGAGCCTTCGCTTGAAATATCAATATTCCCAGCTCCAAAGTTTTTAACAACACTGTTAGATGCAATTTTAACACCGCCATTGCTGCCATATGATGTAATTTGGATATTACCGTTTACATTCTGGAACTCATTTCCAACAATCATGGCATCAGTGTTAACGAGTTTTTGGAATAAGGCATCAGCCTGAGCATTTGAAGTAATCTGGTCACCATTTTTAACACCTGCCATTAAGTTTGCGCCGGAATTAATATTTACATCAGCTGCGGCAAGGTGGATTGTATCTCTGGCAACAATTTTACCGTTAATTTCAATTGTTCCTGTGCCTTTGTCTGTCATAAGAGCATTAAATTCAGGTGTACCTTCTGCTGCCAAAATCGGAGCATTTGTGTACATGTTACCTTTAAATTTTGTATACTGTTCCTGACTAGGCGTCAAAACGGAAAGAGAACCAACATTTAACACTCCGCTGGCTCCAACAACAACACCGTTAGGAGAGATGAATACGGCTTTACCGTCATAAAAATTGCCATCTCTCATAGTATTAACAATACCGTTAATATTTACTGTATTATCAACAAAGTTCACAAATTTTGAAACATTTTCCGAACCGTATTTGAAAATTAAGTTAGCAATATCACCTTCTGATAAGTTAAAGTTTTTATATTGCCTATAGCCAATATCACCATTATGGGCAGAAGGAGCCAGGTCAAAAATTGTATTGCCGTTAGCACCTGTAGTTATGTTATCACCATGAACAGAGCCAGCACCGGTAATATTACTTGCAACAACTGCCATCGGCACAAATGTTTGCTGGGCCATCATTGAAAGTGATAATAAAGAAACCACTATTCTTCTTTTTTTAGAGGTGATGCGTGCCATATTAACTTCCTTTCAAATATTTTTTTTGATTTGTTTCTTAATTCGGCTTAGTATTTCAATGTATTCTATACTATTATTTTAGCAGATATACTTTAAATATCCATCAGCTTTGTCAATATTTTTAAATTACTTAACATATTTCTTAAGCACAAAATACATTTCATAATTAAATAAAAAATTAAAAACAAAAATAATTGCTATTTTATTAACAAATGTTACGCAATATTAATTGCAGGATTTTTGGAAGAAAGCGCAGCGTACAACGTAATAAGAGGCATAAAATACTCCCATTAACAGACACATCTGAAATATAGCCGGAATATATATCATGTTATGTATAATTTCATACATTACACCCATCGGAATAAATGCGAAAAGCATGCTTAATAGTATTCTGTATGGATATAAAAGACCCAAATTTGGAAGAACTATTATTACACTAAGAAAAAAATACAAAAAGTTTGCAGACAGGGTTGCAATCCCAACTCCTTCTAAACCGCATTTTGGAATTAATACAATATTCAAGACTATTCCGACAATTCCGGAAAACAATTTGATAATAAATTCAATATAAGTTTTATTTGCAAGGTGATATTGAAGAGTTGTGTAATCAGTCAGACCCATAAAAAATGTACCAAAAGCAAAGTACGGTATAATACGATAAGCTTCGTGAAACTTCGGATTTGCCAGCATACTAACAAAATCAGAAGCATATAAAGACATTACAGTAATAATCGGCATTGAAATCAAAATATAATATCCTGTAAATCTTGAAATAATAGGTCTTACATCTATCCGTTCTTCATACATTCTTATAATACGCGGGATTGCTGCAACAGTTATTATGGAAAAAATAGTGAGCAATAAAGGTAATGTAACACCATAAGCCACACCTACATAACCAACATCTGTAAAACCGCTTATATTATTCATAATAAATTTATTACTCTGATTTATAATCCAGGCAGACAAAGAAGTAGCGGCAATAGGCACACCGTATGCAAAAATAGGCAGTAAAACTTTCCAGTGAAGTTTCGGCACTCTGAAATAGGCAAGGATTCTGCTTTGATACATCAACAAAATATCAATTAACGTTATTGATATACCCATTCCCAAAAGTAATGCAAGTGCACCCATGTGGAATGCTTTTATAAAAAATACAGACAACCCGATTGTCAATATCTGGTTAAGAATGGTTGAAAATGTAAAAGCTATTGATTTAAGCTGGGCTCTTAAAAGCTGAAACAACAACGCTCGTATTGCAACAGGTATAATGAGGAATAATATAGCAATAAAATATTTTGCTTCAATATGAAAAAATGAATAAAAATTATTCCTGAATATGAATGCCAGCACAAACATTGCAGCAACATTTATAACAAGTATGGAAACAAGTACAGACAAATATCTGGGCA
>OGQU01001973.1_pt1 | contig 14453 bp, 9 predicted proteins | sample 1553341 | NCBI WGS metagenome assembly OGQU01 (sample SAMEA2579920, study PRJEB22360) | human gut metagenome | biome: human gut; feature: human-associated habitat; material: faeces | place: Denmark | collected 2008/2010 | reverse complement strand
GAGCCATAAACGGTAATCTGTCAACTATGTTCGGGGACGTAAACGAAAAAGTCGGCACTATCGCCGCAGAGGTAGGGCAGACCCCGCAAGGGTGGAACGCAAATATATTCTCCATGATACAGACCCTTAGTGAGAATGTAATCGTACCCATTGCGGGGCTTGTCATTACCTACGTCCTATGCTATGAGCTTATCAGCATGGTAACGGAAAAGAACAATATGCACGACGTTGACACTTCCATGTTCTTCAAGTGGGTGTTCAAGGCGTTTGTGGCAGTCTACCTTGTGACGCACACCTTTGACATCACTATGGCGGTGTTCGATATGGCGCAGCACGTTGTTTCCGGCGCGGCGGGGGTAATCGGCGGCAGCACAGAGATTGATGTTGCCGCCGCCCTTGCTTCCATGCAAAGCGGGCTTGACGCTATGGAAATCCCCGAACTGCTCTTACTTGTCATGGAAACAAGCCTTGTGAGCTTGTGCATGAAAATCATGTCCGTACTGATAACCGTTATCCTCTACGGGCGTATGATAGAAATTTACCTTTACTGTTCGGTATCGCCTATCCCGTTTGCAACTATGACTAACCGGGAATGGGGGCAGATAGGAAACAACTACCTAAAATCCCTGTTCGCTATCGGTTTTCAAGGCTTCCTCATTATGATATGCGTCGGCATTTACGCGGTTCTGGTAAACAACATGATAATAGCGGACAATCTGCACAGCGCGATATTCTCCCTTGCAGCCTACACCGTTATCCTCTGTTTCTCCCTGTTCAAATCCGGCGCACTGGCGAAGTCGATTTTTTCCGCGCATTAGCGGCGTGTCAAGGGCAGGGTGGAGATTTTCAGAGCGAAGCGGCGAAAATACGACCCGACCTTGACGCGGATAACCCCCATATAATACGGGCGGGCAAAGGGCATAGATTGACCTTTGCCTTGATTACCCTTATGGAAAATTACAGCAACACCAAACCCAGAGAAAGGAGGTTTTCACTTGGCGTATGTACCCGTACCCAAAGACTTATCCAAAGTCAAGACAAAAGTAGCGTTCAACCTTACCAAACGGCAGATTGTATGTTTTGCGGCGGCTCTCCTGTTCGGCTTGCCGCTTTTCTTTCTGCTCAAAGACAGCACAGGCACCAGCCTTGCGTCTATGGCTATGATTGCCGTCATGCTGCCCTGTTTCCTCTTTGCCATGTATGAGAAGCATGGACAGCCCCTTGAAGTGGTGGTGAAGAACATCATTCAGACAAAATTCATAGCCCCCAAAGAACGACCATACAGGACAGACAACTTTTATTCCGTCTTAGAACGGCAGAGAAAACTTGAAAAGGAGGTATCAGCGATTGCAAAAGGAAACACGAAGAAACAGCGCGGCGGGAAGCGCAAAGCCTAACCCGCCCCGCAAGCTCACCCGCGCCGAGAAAAAGCAGATTGCGGAAATCATCAGACAGGCAAAGGGCGACGGGAAAGCGCACACCGCGCAGCAGACAATCCCCTATATCCAGATGTACCCGGACGGTATCTGCAAGGTTACGCAGCGCAAATACTCAAAGACCGTCGCCTTTGAAGATATTAACTATCAGCTTGCACAGGCAGACGACAAGACCGCCATTTTTGAGAACTGGTGCGACTTCCTAAACTACTTTGACGCTTCCGTTTCGGTGCAGCTTTCTTTCATCAATCAGGGGACGCAGCGGGGCGAAGCGGAAAAGGCGGTCAATATCCCGGCACAGGAGGACGCTTTCAATTCTATCCGCACAGAATACCGGGATATGCTGAAAAACCAGCTTGCAAAGGGCAACAACGGGCTTGTCAAGGCGAAGTATATCACCTTTGCCATTGAAGCCGACAGTCTGGGCGCGGCGAAATCCCGCCTTGCCCGTATCGAAACGGACGTACTGAACAACTTTAAGCTCTTGGGCGTAGCTGCCCGCCCCATGACAGGCTATGAACGCCTTAAAATGCTGCATGGCATTTTCCACCCGGAGGGCGGGCAGTTTTCCTTTGATTTTTCTTGGCTTGCCCCGTCCGGGCTTTCCACAAAGGACTTTATCGCCCCGTCCTCTTTCCGTTTTGGCGAGGGGCGTTATTTCCGCATGGGGCGCAAAATCGGCGCGGTTTCATTCCTTGAAATCCTTGCCCCGGAGTTAAACGACCGTATCTTATCGGATATTCTGGACTTGGAAACGGGCGTTATCGTCAATCTGCATATCCACAGTATCGACCAGACCGAAGCCATAAAGACAATCAAGCGGAAAATCACCGACCTTGACAAAATGAAAATCGAGGAACAGAAAAAAGCGGTACGCAGCGGCTATGACATGGATATAATCCCGTCCGACCTTGCCACGTTCGGCAGCGAAGCGAAGAACCTCTTACAGGACTTGCAGAGCCGGAATGAAAGAATGTTCCTCTTGACGTTCCTTGTGGTGAACATGGCGGACACGAAGCGGAAACTGGAAAATGACGTATTCGCGGCGGCGGGCATAGCACAGAAGAACAACTGCGCCTTAACCCGCCTTGACTACCAACAGGAAGCGGGGCTTATGTCCTCTGTACCGCTTGGGGAGAACCTTATCCCCATTCAAAGAGGGCTTACCACGTCAAGCACCGCTATCTTTATCCCCTTTATCACACAGGAGCTTTTCCAGACGGGCGCGGCTTTGTACTACGGCTTGAACGCCCTGTCTAACAACATGATACTCTGCGACCGCAAGCAGCTAAAGAACCCCAACGGCTTAATCTTGGGTACGCCGGGAAGCGGGAAATCCTTTGCCGCCAAACGGGAAATGACAAACGCTTTCCTCATTACAGACGACGACATTATTATCTGCGACCCGGAAGCAGAGTATTTTTCCCTTGTGCAGCGGCTTGACGGGCAAGTGATACGGTTATCCCCTACGGGCAAGGGCATTGACGGGAAGCCCCAGTATGTGAACCCTATGGATATTAACCTCAACTATTCCGAGGACGACAGCCCCCTTGCGCTGAAATCCGACTTTATCCTCTCCCTCTGCGAGCTTGTCATAGGCGGTAAGGAGGGCTTGCAGCCTGTCGATAAGACCGTCATTGACCGCGCTGTTAGGAACGTGTACCGCCCTTTCCTTGCAGACCCCGACCCGGAGAAAATGCCTATCTTGGGCGACCTCTACGACGAGCTTTTGAAGCAGCCGGAGCCGGAAGCGGCGCGTATCGCGGCGGCATTGGAGCTTTACGTTTCCGGGAGCCTTAACGTATTCAACCACCGTACCAACGTGGAGCTGAACAACCGCCTTGTCTGCTTTGACATCAAGCAGCTTGGGAAGCAGCTCAAAAAGTTAGGTATGCTCATTGTGCAGGACCAGGTATGGAACCGCGTCACCGTCAACCGGGCAGAAAGGAAATCCACCCGGTATTTTATGGACGAATTTCATCTTCTCTTGAAAGAGGAACAGACCGCCGCCTATTCCGTTGAAATCTGGAAGCGTTTCAGAAAATGGGGCGGCATACCCACAGCCATTACGCAGAATGTCAAGGATTTGCTTGCTTCCCGCGAAGTGGAGAATATCTTTGAAAACTCTGATTTTGTCCTCATGCTCAATCAGGCGGCGGGCGACCGGGCTATCCTTGCAAAGCAGCTCAACATCTCCCCGCAGCAGATGAAATATGTCACCCACACCGAAGCGGGCGAGGGGCTTATCTTCTACGGGAACGTGGTGCTGCCCTTTGTAGACCGCTTCCCGAAAGACACCGAGCTTTACCGGGTAATGACGACGAAGCCGGAGGAAGTAGGCGAAGCATGAACGGGCTGAAAACTGACACCATCATCAACCGCGACGCGCTCTATGCCTTGCGGGAGCTTCCAGAGGAAAGCGTACACTGTTGCGTCACAAGCCCGCCCTACTATGCGCTTAGAGATTATGGGCTTGATATGCAGATTGGGCGGGAGGACACGCCGGAGCAGTACATTGACAGGCTGACCGAGGTTTTCCGCGAGCTGCGCCGGGTACTGCGTTCTGACGGTACGCTCTGGCTGAATATCGCGGACACTTACTGCGGCACAGGAAATAAAGGCTACCATGCAGACCCGAAGAACCCGAAAGGCAGAAACGGACAGCAGATTGCAAGAAACAACCGCGTTTCCGGCTGCAAACAAAAGGACTTAATCGGTATCCCTTGGCTTTTAGCCTTTGCCCTACGCGCTGACGGGTGGTATTTACGGAGCGACATTATCTGGCAGAAAGAAAACCCCATGCCGGAGAGCGTGAAAGACCGCCCTACCCGCTGCTATGAACATATCTTTCTGCTTACGAAGTCAAAGAAATATTTCTATGACGCAGCCGCCATAGCCGAGCCGTTAGCCCCCACAACGGCGGCGCGGTACCGCACCGGGCGCAGCGCGGGACAGAAATATGCGGACGAAATACCCGGACAGGGGAAAGTACAGGGGCTTAACCGGGCGCGAAGCGGCAGCTACTACGACGAAGCCCTCATGCCGACCATGCGGAACAGGCGGGACGTGTGGCTTATCAATACCGTTCCCTACAAGGGCGGGCATTTCGCCGCGTTCCCGCCAAAACTTGCCGAAACCTGTATCAAGGCGGGCTGTCCGAAAGGCGGCGTTGTGCTTGACCCCTTTTTCGGCAGCGGCACGACGGGGGCAGCCGCAAGGCAGCTTGACAGGCATTATATAGGCATTGAGATAAACGCCGAGTATTGCGCCCTTGCAAGGGCGCGGATTGGAGGGACAGAAAAATAAAACAGTATCGAGCGCGTGAGAAAGTCACGCAGAAAATGACCCGCGAGGGGGCTGTCGAGGTAAACGCCGCCACCGGGAAAAAGAAACGTATCAGCAAGCGGATAAGGGACGCGGACTTTGCAAAGACCGAAGCACCGCAGCCGCCGGAACAGGCAGCGCAGCCCCTACCGGGCGGCGCAACTTCCCCGCCCTTAACCGACACGCCGCCACTTCCCCATGCGCCGGGGGCAGAACGGGAACAGGACACCGCCGCAGCCGAGCGCGTCTTGGAGCGTATCGACGGGGCGCGTACCAGAAAGGCGAGCAAAAAGGCGGCGAGGAAAGCACAGGCAGAAGCCACAGCAAAAGAAAAATCTTCCCGCTTGCAGTTTACCGACGAGGAACGGGCAACGCCGGAGCTTGAAAAGTATATCCGAAAATCGGACAAAGCAGCCGACCGTCTGGACGCGGCAAAGGCGGCTATCCCCAAAGAAAAGAAACTTGTACGGGAGCGCACCTTTGACGAAGCTACCGGGAAAGGCAAGACCCGCCTACGCTTTGAGGAACGGGAAAAGCCCATAGGAAAGAATAAGCCCCACAATAACCCGCTATCCCGCCCCGCACAGGAAGCGGGTATTTTCGTCCACAACAAGATACATTCCGTTGAAAAGGACAATTCCGGCGTTGAGGGGGCGCACAAATCCGAAGAACTGGCAGAGCGCGGCGCAAAGTACGGGGCGAGGAAAGTCAAGGAGGGCTACCGCAGCCACAAGCTGAAACCCTACCGGGCGGCGGCAAAGGCAGAGAAAGCGGCGTTCAAGGCAAATGTGGATTTCCAGTACCACAAAGCCTTACATGACAATCCGCAGATTGCGAGCAATCCCCTTTCCCGCTTCATGCAGAAGCAGCAAATCAAGCGGCAGTATGCAAAGGCAGCGAAAAAAGGGGGCGCAGCCACAGCAAAAAAGGCAGCGGAGAATACAAGGAAAGCGGCAAAGAAAACCGCCGAGGAAACCAAACGGGCAATCGCTTTTGTAGGGCGGCACCCGGCGGGCGTATGTATCGCCGTTGCCACGTTGCTCTTATTCATCATGGTATCGGCGGGGCTTTCCTCTTGCGGTTCCATGTTCTCCGGCTTGATGAACGGCATACTTGGGACTTCCTACACGTCGGAGGACAGCGACCTTGTGGCGACGGAGAACAATTACGCCGCAAAGGAAAACGAGCTTCAGCAGCAGATTGACAATATCGAAAGCACCCACCCCGGCTATGACGAATACCGCTATGACCTTGACAGTATCGGGCATAACCCCCATGAGTTAGCGTCCTACCTCACCGCCCTTTTACAGACCTACACCCCGCAGAGCGCACAGGCAGAACTAAACCGCGTCTTTGCCATGCAGTACACCTTGACGCTGACGGAAGAAACGGAAATCCGCTACCGCACAGAAACAAGCACCGACCCGGAAACAGGGGAAACGACCACCGAGGAAGTACCCTACGAGTACCATATCCTTAATGTGAAGCTGACGAACAAGCCCATTTCCGAGATTGCGGAGGAACTTCTAACGCCACAGCAGCTTGAAATGTACCGCGTCTATCTGGAAACAAGCGGAAACAAACCGCTGATTTTCGGCGGCGGCTCCCCCGATATGGGCGCGTCCGAGGATTTAAGCGGCGTACAGCTTGTAAACGGCACACGCCCCGGCAACACCGCCGTTGTAGACCTTGCAAAGCGGCAAGTCGGCAACGTGGGCGGGCGACCCTTTTGGAGCTGGTACGGATTTAACAGCCGCGTGGAATGGTGCGCCTGTTTCGTTTCATGGTGCTACAATCAAGCCGGAAAGAGCGAGCCGCGCTTTGCCGGGTGCCAGTCACAGGGCGTACCCTGGTTCCAGTCACGCGGGCAATGGGGCGCGAGGGGCTATGAGAATATCGCCCCCGGCGACGCTATCTTTTTCGACTGGGACGGGGACGGGAGCGCAGACCATGTGGGGCTTGTTATCGGAACGGACGGGGAGCGCGTCTATACCGTCGAGGGCAATTCCGGCGACGCCTGCAAGATAAAGAGCTACCCCGTCAATTACTCCTGTATCAAAGGCTATGGGCTGATGAACTGGAATTAACATATTTTTGAGCAAAGAAAGGAGAAATTTATTTATGGCTATGAACAAAATTGAACGTATCGACAGGGAGATTGCAAAGACCCGCGAGAAAATCACCGAGTACCAGAACAAATTAAGGGGGCTTGAAGCGCAGAAAACCGAAGCGGAAAACCTGCAAATCGTACAGCTTGTGCGCTCCATGCGCCTTTCCCCGCATGAGCTTTCCGCTATGCTTTCCGGGGGCGGTATTCCGGGCATGGAAGCCGCGCCGGGCTACCCCGCAGAACCCGCAGACCATGACACCGAAGAAATGGAGGACACCGAGAATGAATAAGAAAATCCTTAGAACCTTGACCGCACTTTGCGCCGCCCTTGTACTTATGGGCGGCTTTTCCGTCACCGCTTTTGCACAGACCCCGGAGGGAGAGGACGACACCAACGACAGCGGCGTTGTCTACGAGGAACCCCAAAAGGAAGAACCCCTTACCCCGGACGGGAACGCGACCCTTGTAGACGATTTCGGCGGCAACAAGCAGCTTATCACCGTAACGACCAAAAACGGCAATTACTTTTATATCCTCATTGACCGGGACGACGAGGGCGAGGACACCGTACATTTCCTTAATCAAGTGGACGAAGCCGACCTCTTAGCACTTATGGAGGACGGAAGCACCGAAGCAGCCCCGCCCGCCGTTTGCAGTTGCACCGATAAATGCGAAGCCGGAAAGGTAAATGTGAGCTGCCCTGTCTGCAAGGACAACATGACCGCTTGCAGTGGCAAGGAAGCGGAGCCGGAAACCGAGAAACCAACAGAGCAGCCCAAAGAGAAAGGCAATACAGGCGGGCTTGTGCTTTTCCTTGTCGTGGCACTTCTTGGCGGCGGGGGCGCGTTCTATTATTTTAAGTTTATGAAGCCAAAGCAGAACGTCAAGGGCGACACCGACCTTGAAGATTTCGATTTTGACGATTACGACGAGGACGAGGGGGACGGGCTTTCTGATGAAGAACAGGAGGACGAGGAAGCATGAGGCTTTTCACCGAAAATCCTTTGGAAAAAATGATGGTACAAAGACCCACCGGGCGGCGTGACAGTGCGCCGCCCGTTCCAAAATCCCCGGCGTGTGTGCGCTGCCCTTATAAGGCGCAATCCCCCTGTATCGGCTATTGTCTGAAACAGGCACAGGAGAAGAAGCACACCGCGCCGGAACGCTGAAAGGAGGATTTTTTCATGGCACTTAGACTTGTGATTGCAGAAAAGCCGAGCGTGGCGCAGACTATCGCCGCCGCGCTTGGCGTTAAGGAAAAGAAAGACGGATATATCGAGGGCGTCGGCTACCTCATTTCATGGTGCGTCGGGCATTTGGTACAGCTTGCGGAAGCTGCCGCCTACGGGGAGCAATATAAAAAATGGAGTTTTGACAGCTTACCCATTCTGCCGGAGGAATGGCAGTACGCCGTTGACCCGGACAAGGGGAAGCAATTCAAGACCTTAAAAGAGCTTATGCACCGCGCCGACGTTTCCGAAGTGGTGAACGCCTGCGACGCGGGGCGCGAGGGAGAATTGATTTTCCGCTTTGTCTACGAAGCGGCGGGCTGCAAGAAGCCCATGCGCCGCTTGTGGATTTCCTCAATGGAGGACGGGGCGATTAAGGCGGGCTTTGCTTCCCTCAAAGACGGGCGGGACTACGACGCGCTCTTTGCGTCTGCCCTCTGCCGCGCAAAGGCTGACTGGCTTATCGGCATTAACGCCACCCGGCTTTTCTCCTGCCTGTATGGAAAGACCTTGAACGTGGGGCGCGTCCAGACCCCGACCTTAAAAATGCTCACCGACCGGGACGCGGCTATCTCCCATTTCCAGAAAGAAAAATATTATCATGTTCGCCTTGATTTATCCGGCGCGGAAGCGGCAAGCGAAAGGATTTCAGACAAGGCAGAAGCCGCCGCGCTGAAAGGGGCTTGCGAAACACAAACGGCGGTATGCGTTTCCCTCACCAGAGAGAAGAAAACCGCAGCCCCGCCGAAGCTCTTTGACCTTACCTCTTTGCAGCGGGAAGCGAACCGCATTTTCGGCTACACCGCGAAACAGACCCTTGACCTTGCACAAGCCCTTTATGAAAAAAGACTGCTTACCTATCCGAGGACGGACAGCAGCTTTCTTACTGACGACATGGGCGGCACCGCAGCGGGCATTATCGCGCTGCTTTGCGAAAAGCTCCCCTTTATGGCGGGCGCGGACTTCACGCCGGAGGTTGCAAAGGTAACAGACAGTAAAAAAGTATCAGACCACCACGCAATCATTCCCACTATGGAGCTTGCAAAGGCTGACCCGGACGCGCTGCCGGAAAGCGAGAGAAATATCCTCACCCTTGCGGGGGCGCGTCTGCTCCTTGCCACCGCCGAGCCGCATATCTTTGAAGCGGTTACGGCGGTTTTCTCATGCGCCGATACGGAGTTTACGGTGCGGGGAAAGACTGTTATTTCTGACGGTTGGAAAGAGATGGAACGCAGATACCGGGCGACGCTGAAAGATAAGCCCGAAGCGGAGGACGGGGAAAATGCAGACGTGACGCTGCCGGAGCTTTCCGAGGGGCAGATTTTTGAAGCGGCCACGGCTTCTGTTTCCGAGCATTATACCACGCCGCCCAAGCCTTACACCGAGGATTCGCTTCTGTCCGCAATGGAGAACGCGGGCAAGGAAGATATGCCGGAGGATGCAGAGCGGCAAGGACTGGGAACTCCGGCAACACGGGCGGCGATGATCGAAAAGCTGCTCTCTGCCGGATTTGTCGAGCGCAAGGGCAAAAGTCTTGTGCCGACCAAGGACGGCATCAATCTTGCCGTTATTCTGCCGGATATGCTGAAATCGCCGCTGCTCACCGCCGAATGGGAAACCCGCCTGACGGAGATTGCCAAGGGCTGCGACGACCCGCAGAGCTTCATGCAGGGAATCGAGGATATGACGCGGGAGCTGGTGAAGCGGTATTCCCACATCACCGAGGACGGTAAAAAGCTGTTCGCGCCGGAAAAGGAGGCAGTTGGCATCTGCCCCCGCTGCAAAAGCCCCGTCTATGAGGGCAAGAAGAATTTCTATTGCTCTGACCGCTCCTGCCGCTTTGTCATGTGGAAGAATGACAAATTCTTTGAAAGCCGGAGAACCGTCTTTTCCAAGAAGATCGCCGCTGCGCTCCTAAAGGACGGCAAGGCAAAAGTCAAAGGGCTGTACTCCGAGCGCACGGGCAAGACCTATGACGGGACGGTGCTGCTGTGTGATACGGGAGAAAAGTATGTGAATTACCGTATCGAGCAGAGAAAATGATCCGGCTGAATGACGCGCAGCATCGCAGAGTGAAAAAGCTGACCCGCTGCCATTGCGCTAACAATGTGCGCGGGTGCTGTCTGCTGCTGGACGATGGCGAACCGTGCGTCTGTGTGCAGGCCATAAGCTATTCGCTGCTCTGCCGATACTTCCGGGAAGCGGTGCTGCCCGCAGACCGGGAGCTATGCGCGGATCTTGCAGCCACGGCGGACACCCGCAAGAAATGCGAGCTGTGCGGTAAGCCCTTTCCCGCCCGCAGCAACCGCGCAAAATACTGTGACCGCTGTGCGCCCTATGCTGCCCGGCGCAATGCAGCCGAGCGCAAGCGCCGCCAGCGGACAAAGGCGCGGTGTGTCACGGTTTAGGGGCTTCAAAAGCCTTGCGGCAAGCGGTTTTCCAGACACGCTTTTGGAGTATGCGGGGTATTCCTATGGAAAATGCGAAAAGTGGCTTTGAAAGCGTGACCGAACGCATTTTACGGAGATAAAAGAACGATTCAGTAACGCAGCAAGCATAGGGAGTGTGGCTACAACTCCCGAAAATCGCCGGCCCGCACAGACCCGGCGGCGATTGCTTGTTGGGATAGTCCCAAACCCTTATGTCAGAAAGGAGCGCAGACGTGGACGAACACCTTTTGGAAGTATATCTTATCAACACCGCACGGCATACCGAGGAAACGCCTGTTGCGGAATGGGTATCGCTGCCCACCGACGCCGAAACGATGAAAGCCGTTTTTGAACGGCTGGGCGTAGACGGGAGCGACACGGAACAGTATCAGGTATCTGCCTTTCATTCCTCTCTGGACGGGTGGAGCGAAGCTTTGAAGCCCGGCGAAAGTCTGGACGATTTGAACTATCTTGCCGCGCTGCTCACCCAGCGCAGCAACGAGGAACGCGACAAGTTTGCCGCTGCCGCACAGTATGGCGACCATGCGGCAAGCGCGGCGGACTTAATCAACCTGACGCACAATCTGGACTGCTACTGGCTTTATCCCACCGTACACAATTCCGACGATTACGGGCATTACCTCATTGACGATCTGGACGAACTGGAATTGCCGGATGCCGCCAAGAGGTTCTTTGATTACAAGAGCTATGGGCGCGAAGCGGTTAAAGAGGATCGCGGCATTTTTACCGATTATGGCTATGTCTACAATAACGGCAACGATTATGCGGAGTGGTACAAAGCCAACCAAGTGCCGCAGGAATATCGTCTGACTGCGCAGCCCAGCCCCCAGCGGGATATGGACGAGCTGCCGCAGGGCGCGGCGCTGCCTGTCGAGCCAATCCCCGTGCGTCCGCTGGTGCTGAACGCCACCGACACACAGGGCAGAATCAAGGAGATCACCGAGCATTTGGAACAGGGCGTACAGGAGGTTTTTGAAAGTGAGAGGTATCGGGATTACCTGAAAGCCATGTCCCGCTTCCACAATTACAGCCTGAACAATACGCTGCTGATTGTCATGCAGAAGCCGGACGCATCCCTTATCGCAGGCTACGGAAAGTGGCGTGACGAATTTGAACGCCATGTCAAATCCGGCGAAAAGGGCATCAAAATCCTTGCGCCCGCACCTTATAAAATCAAAAAGGATGTGGCGAAAACTGACCCGGACACCGGGCAGCCCATCATCGGCGCAGACGGTAAGCCCGTCACGGAGCAGCAGGAGGTGACGATTCCGGCGTTCAAGGTGGTGTCGGTATTCGATGTGAGCCAGACCGAGGGCAAGGAGCTTCCCGACATTGCCGTGGACGCGCTCACGGGCAATGTGGAACAGTACGAGGACTTTTGGCGAGCCTTGAAGCTGACCTCTCACGTTCCCGTGACACTTGAAAAAATCGACGGCAGCGCACACGGCTATTATGACCTTGCAGAAAAGCGCATTGCCATTGACGACGGCATGAGCGAGCTGCAAACCATTAAGACGGCGATCCACGAGATTGCCCATGCCAAGCTGCACGATATTGACCTGAACGCGCCGGAGCAGGCGGAGCGCCCCGACCGCAGCACCCGCGAGGTGCAGGCGGAAAGCGTTGCCTATACGGTGTGCCAGCATTTCGGGCTGGACACGTCGGACTACTCCTTTGGCTATGTCGCCGGGTGGAGCAGCGGCCGCGATATTAAGGAGCTGAAAGCATCCCTTGAAACTATCCGCACCGCCGCCAGCGAGCTTATTTCCGAAATCGAGGGGCATTTTGCAGAGCTTCAGGCGCAGCACACCGCAGAGCAGGAACAGGCTGCTGCGCAGGATGTGCCGGAGAACACCTTTTCCATTTATCAGCTTAAAGACGGCGACGCAACGCGGGATCTCCGATTTGAGCCGCTGGAACAGGTAAAGGCCGCCGGGCTGCGTGTTGACCGCGAAAATTATGAGCTGGTCTATACCGCACCGCTCTCCGATACGGATACGCTGGAGGACATTTTCGTTCGCTTCAATATGGACAGGCCGCAGGATTTTACCGGGCATAGCCTTTCCATGTCCGATGTCATTGTGCTGCATCGCGGCGAGCAGGAAACGGCGCACTATCTGGATCGCGGCGGCTATACCGAAGTGCCGGAGTTTTTACAGCCGGAGCAGGCCGCACAGCAGGAAGCACAGGTTGACGCTCCGCCAGTGGAACGACCACTGACAGAGTTACAGAAGCAGGCTGTTGAAATTGCCAAGCGGTATGAAACGCTTTCCATGCAGGAGAAAATCGGCGTGATCGCGCAGGCGTTTGGCTGCACGTCCGGCACGATTGAAACCTCGCCCTGCACGGGAAAATGGCGCGGCACAAGTGATATTTCTATTCGCTTTGATAACGGCAGCTCTCTGTTTTTGGGCAACCACATAACGCGGAAAGCCAAAACCAAAAAAGTACAGCAGGAGCTTGTCGATAGCGCATTGGTACGGTATAACCCTGAAATCATCCGCGTTGCAAAGGAAACTGCCTATACCGCCCTCAAAGCGCGTGAGCTTCAGGACAATGCCATTGCCGCAGAAAAGGGCTTGAAGCCCTACACGCTGCTGAATGTGGAGTTCAACGACGGCGCAGATCAGCAAAGCAGCGGTTACATAGGCTGGTACTATGCGACGCTGGCGGTGGACGGAAAAATCTGCACGCATTTGGAAACGGGCTTGAATCACGACATTGCATCCGGCAGCGTAAGCCCGACGCCCACGCGGGAAAATTACTACGCGGCCGGGGCGCTGAAAGAAAGTGATGTGGACTATGTTTTCAACAACGTCGGCTTTTCCTCTGCTTCCGAGCTTTACTCCCTGCATCTCAGCGACGCCGCACGGGGACGCGCTGAATTGGAGCTTGCGAAAAAGCTGATCGAAGATTACTGCCGCGAAGAATTTCATTCCGGCGCGGATTTCAGCGACCTGTCCGCCGTCGGCATTGGACACACGACCATTACGGATGATGAAATCCCCATTCAGGCATACGCAAACCTGACGGACTTCCGCATTGAAAAATACTTGGGTGATGTGCTGGTTGAAAGCCGACAGTATGAATCGCTGGCTGCGCTGATGCAAGGTGAGCTGAACGATTTGGAGTTTGGCGACTTGACTTATGCCAGCGACGAGCAGATTGCCATGTTCCACGACCAAGAGGAAGTGTCCGGCAAGGAAACGCCCCCCCTTGATCCTGCGGTACAGCCCGTCGTGACGATTCTTTGGAGCGAGAGCGATAAGCTGCAAGAGGGTGAACAGCTCCTGCTTGCCCGCGCTGACGCACTTTTTAAGGCGCTGGACGATGAAAAGCGTTCCGAGCGTGAGAAGCCCGGTTACACAGGCGGCTGGTACGATAAAACCAAATTCCGCATTGACTGCACATTCCACGGGGAACGCGACAGCTACGAGGGACGGCAGGACTTTGGTGATGGGGACGGCGCTCTGATTGACCATATCCAAGCCTATCACGAATACTACGCCAAGGACGAAAACTGGAAAAACTTTGTGCTGCACAACGAGGGCGCGGAAGCGTGGGAAAAGGACAAGGCCGAGCGCGAAATGCTTCTCACCGAGTTCGTGCCGTATATGCGTCTGCATTGCAATCTCTCCGAGCAGGAGCGTACCGCTGCGGAGATGCTGGAAAATGGAGAAACCCTGACGCCGGAGCAGACGGCATATTTTCATGCGGTTCTTGCTCATGTGGACGCTTGCCGGGAAAAGCTGAACGCGGGCGATTATCACTTGCCCGACCCACCGCAGCTTTCTGAGTTTGATAAAGAGCTTCAGGACTACAAAGCCCATGTGGAAAGTGAGATTGCACAGGAAGCCGAAGCCGCAGGCATGACCGTGGAGGAATATGCCGCCATGGGATCGAC
>OGQU01001958.1_pt1 | contig 14544 bp, 6 predicted proteins | sample 1553341 | NCBI WGS metagenome assembly OGQU01 (sample SAMEA2579920, study PRJEB22360) | human gut metagenome | biome: human gut; feature: human-associated habitat; material: faeces | place: Denmark | collected 2008/2010 | reverse complement strand
TGCCTTCATATAATACTGGAAAATTTATAAAAGAAACTATAAATTCAGTATTGAATCAAACCTACAATAATTGGGAACTAATAATTGTGGATGATTGTTCTACAGATGATACAGAAGAAATCGTAAATGCTATTAAGGATAATAGAATAAAATTCTTAAAAAATAGTGCTAATAGTGGAGCAGCTATTAGTAGGAATAAAGCTATTAAAGAAGCTAAAGGAAAATGGATTGCCTTTTTAGATAGTGACGATTTGTGGAAGAGTGAAAAACTTACAAAACAAATAAAGTTCATGAAAGAAAATAACTATGATTTTAGTTATACAAATTATACTGAAATAGATGAAGAAGGCAATGAAAAAGGTATTAAGATAACAGGACCAAAAAAAATTAAAAAAACAGGCATGTATAATTATTGCTGGCCAGGTTGTTTAACTGTAATGTACAATGCTGAAAAAATTGGTTTGATTCAAATTGAAGATATAAGGAAAAACAATGATTATGCAATGTGGTTAAAAATATGTAAAAAAGCGGATTGCTATTTATTAGATGAAGAACTGGCAATGTATAGAAAAAGAAGTGGAAGCATAAGTAACCACAGCTATTGGAAATTAATAAAATGGCATTATAAATTGTATAGAGAAGCAGAACATCAAAATGTAGTAAGTAGTATATTTAATACGTGCAGAAATATGGTGTTTGGAATTTATAAAAAGAAAAAATTTTATATTAGGGAGTCCTAATTAATATTATGGAGATTTGTTAAGATGGAAAGAGATAGCTTTATATATAAGACTAGAAGAAAAATTCAAGTCGTAGCGCATAAATTATTTAGCAACGAATTTATGTCCAAACTATACTTTAAGATTGTATTAAAAGAAAAATTAGATTTAAAAAATCCTAGAACATTTAATGAAAAATTGCAATGGTTAAAGTTGTATTATTATCCTCAAAATGATTTAGCTGTGAAATGTGCTGACAAATATAGAGTTAGAGAGTATATAAAAGACAAAGGATATGAAAATACATTAGTTCCATTGCTTGGAGCCTGGGATAATGTAGAAGATATTGATTGGGATAGTTTACCTAATAAATTTGTCTTAAAATGTAATCATGGTTGTGCGTATAATATAGTTTGTAACGATAAGACTGAATTCGATAGAATAAAGGCAAAAAAACAGTTAAATACATGGCTAAAAGAAGACTTTGGAGCATTTAACATAGAACCACATTATTCAAATATAAAAAAACATAAAATTACATGTGAAGAATTTTTAGGGGATAATCTAGTTGATTATAAATTCTTTTGCTTTAATGGAGTTCCCAGACTTATATATGTCTCTGTAGATATGATTCACGATAGACAAGCAAAAATGGCTTTTTTTAATTTGGATGGTAGTAAAATAAATTTAAAAAGAGATGATTATGCTAGCATTGAAAAAATAGAATTACCAAGTTTCTATAGTGAAATGCTTGAAATGGCTTCAGATTTATGTAAAGACTTTCCTTTTGTAAGAGTTGATTTTTTTGTAACAGGTAATAAATATTATTTTGCCGAATTAACATTCACACCATGTGCCTGTATGATGCCATTTAACCCGAAAGAAAAAGATTTTGAATGGGGAGAATTATTGAATATAGAGAATCTTATTAAGAGAAGAGGAAAGAACTAATATGGCAAAGATGAATATTAATCCACATAATTTTTTAGTAAAGAAAATTATGGGAATTGTACAACATTATGATGATGATAAATATTGGAGAAGAAGGGAAATTGTTGTTAATCCGAAAAATAAAACTTGTAAACTGATTAAATTGTATTATCTTTTCTATATTAAGAAGTGTGATGCCTACAATAATGCTTCAATGGGAACAGATTTGAATTAGGGGGCTGTATTTGAGACAAAACCTAATTTGCCACATGGATTGAATGGAATTATCGTTCATTTAAAAGCACATATAGGGTCTAATTGTGTAATATGGCAACAAGTTACTATAGGAAGTTCTGGTGGAGGAACTCCTTGGATTGGAGATAACTGCAAGATAGGTGCTGGAGCAAAAATTCTTGGAAAAGTAAAAATTGGAAATAATGTTACGATTGGTGCAAATGCAATAGTAACTAAAGATATTCCCGATAATTCTACTGTTGTTTGCTCACAAATGAGAATACTGGAAAAAAATTGATTCATAACTAATAAGGACAGTTTTATAGGGGAAAATATGAATGTATTGTATATATCTAATTTAACTGGAAACTTGTTTGCAGGACCAAATAATAGCGTACCTGCACAAATTAAAGCACAGTCTAAAAGGGATAATGTTTTTTGGTATAATATAAATGATATAAAAAGGGAAGAATGGAAAAAAATTAATTGTTACAATCTAAAAGACTATCCAAGTGGAAGATTGAAAGACTTACCAAAGCCTTTTAATAAACCAGATATTGCAGTTATAGAAGAATTTTATTGCTTTCCATTTTGCAAAATAATAAAGGATATAAATGAAAATAATATTCCATATATAATAATTCCAAGAAGCGAATTAACTAAAAAGGCTCAAAAAAGAAAAAGAGTAAAGAAGTTCATTGGAAATATATGTTATTTTAAAAAAATGGCTAATAATGCTTCTGCAATCCAATTTTTATCAAAGCAGGAAAAGGTTGATTCTGGAGACAAATGGAATAAAAATGATTTTATCATTTCAAATGGAATTAGTATCCCTGAAGAAAAGAGGGAAAACTTTTCAAAGGATAAAATTAGAGCAACATATATTGGCAGATATGAAATATACCAAAAGGGGTTAGATATATTATTGGATGCAGTTTCAGATTTGCAAAATAATTTGAGAGCTGCGAATTTCGTTCTTAACATGTACGGAGTCAATCAAGAAGAAACTGTAAAAATTCTTGAAAAGAAAATTACAGAAAATAATATAAATGACTTGGTAATAATCAATGATGCAGTATATGCAGAGAAGAAAAAAGAAATACTTCTTAATACTGATGTATTTGTATTAACATCAAGGTTCGAAGGGATGCCAATGGGGGTTATCGAGGCTTTAAGTTATGGAGTGCCTTGTTTAGTAACTAAGGGAACAAACATGGCAGATGACATAAAGGAGTTTGATGCTGGTTGGACATGTGATACTTCTAAGGAAGAATTGATAGAAGCAATTAAACAAGTGCTTAGCCAAAAAGAAGAACTATCAAAATTAGGAAAAAATGCAAGAGAATTATCAAATAAATATTCCTGGAAAAAAATTGCAGAAGAGTCACATAGCGAATTTGAAAAGATTTTGGAGAAAGTAAAATGAAATTGTTTAGAAAATTATCTAGATTAATACCAGATAGAATATATTTGCAAATAGTGTATTTTAGGCATTTTAAAAAAGTTACATGCTTTCATAGATTCAGAATCATTTGATCCAGAAACAGATTTAGAAATTGTTCGTTCAAAAAAGAAAGATCCTAAATTTTCAACAACACAAACAATGTCAGATTTTGACTACGATGCATCAGATGTTGCAGCTTGTTTACGAAAATTAACAATAGAAAAGTATTCGGAGACTCTGATAGACATAGATGATTCAGAACCTCCATATTTGTTTGTTTTTGGTGATGAAATAAACAATCGCCAAATATACATAAAATTAAAGATTAAAGAAAAAACTCATAAATATATTTTATGTGTATCATTTCATTATGCAAAATGGAAAATGCGATTCCCTTTTAAACATAATTAATTTAAAATTATGAATAGAGGTGATTAGAAATGACAAGTGAAAAAATAATAGAAAAAATATACATGGACTGCCCATTATGTGATCATAAGCATGAGCTTTTAAAAATTGCCCGTAGCACGACATTAATGGTAAAAGGTGATTTAGTAACATATGATGAAACCTTTTTCAGATGTCTCAATATAGACAATGAAGAGGATGAAAATGAATTTGAAACAGGAAAGATGTTAAATCAAAACATACTTAATGCAAAAAATGCATATCGTAAAAAGCATAATTTATTAACCTCTGATGACATCATAGAGATTAGAGAAAAATATAATTTATCACAAGTAAATTTATCTAAATTGCTTGGATGGAAAGAAGATTCCATTGCTCGTTATGAGACTAAATCTATTCAAAGTGAATCTTGCGATGCTGCCTTACGGCTGATTAAAGAACCTGTCAAGGCGTTAGAATATTTTGAAAACAATAAGGAACGGTTTACGTTTGTAGAAGAAAAGAAACTCAGGAAAAAAATAAAAGAAATTGATTCTCGAGAAAGACTATTGCTTAATTATAGAAATTATAATACACCGTCTATAGATAATGGATTCACTGTCGTAAATATTGATAAAATAGAAGCAACCATTTCTTATTTTGCTGAAAAATTAGGTTCTGTATTTAAAGTTAAACTAATGAAGATGTTGTGGTATGCCGATGCTATATCTTTCAAGGAAAGATTTGTTGCTATAACTGGCTTAGTATATACACATGAACCTATGGGTGCATTACCTATTGGTCATAAAAGCCTCATGAATTTGGAAAATTTAATTATAACAAGGGAAGAATCTGATAATTTTTCGCAAAAGTTTCATATTCATCCCTCATCATTGTTTGTAGATTATTCTGTATTGACTCAAGATGAAATAGATATATTAAATCGAGTTGTAAAAAAATTTAAAGATTATACGGGAGCTGAATGTGCAGACTATATGCACAAGGAAAAAGCATATAGAGATACAAAAGAGGAGGAAATCATTTCATTCGAATTAACGAAAGAATTAAATAACTTCGATGAAATATAGACCTTTTCATGGAATCCGATTCCGTGGTATAATACGGACAGACTCAATGAGAGGAAAGTACTTATCGTATCTGCGGATAACTTTCTTACAAAAATTCTTTTTTTTGTGGAACGTGGTACGATAAGACTGGTCGAAAATATGCGACCAGAAAAATTAAATAATGAAGGGAGTTTTTATCATGACAGAAAAAACAGCACGTAAAATCTGTAAACAGACATTTGCATGGGTACTGGCATTGATGATGATTTTTTCCGTATTTCCGGCAACCCAGGTAAATGCAGCAACAAAGCCTAAGCTGAGTAAAACAAAGATTACAATGACCGTTGGGCAGAGTAAGAAACTTAAGGTGAAGGGTATCAGCAAGAAACGAGCCAAACGTATCAAGTGGAAATCTTCTAAGAAAAAGGTTGTTACTGTCACAAAGACTGGAAAAATCAAGGCCCGTAAAGCAGGTAAGGCTACAATTACTGCAAAAGTAGGCAAGAAAAAGCTGAAATGCAAAGTTGTGGTCAAAAGGAAGCGCAAGAAAGCTACGAAGAAAAAAGAATCGAATTCGTCTTCTAAAAAGATGTGGTTAAGCAAAACAAGTGTTACTCTTCAAGCTGGTAGCGGTGTTGATTTAGTTCTACATAATGCAAAAAATGTTGTAAAATGGTCCAGCTCTAATAAGAAAGTAGCATGGGTTGAAAGAGATACTACTTATAAAAATCATGGGGCTGTTCAGACAGTAGCCAAAGGTACAACTGTTATCACGGCAAAAGTTGATGGAAAAACTTTCAAGTGTCATGTAAAAGTTATTGCAGATGATTATCATGCCAGTGAAGAAACTGAAGCAAAGATAAAGCAGGCTTTAAAAATAGTCAACAATAGCATGTCAACACAGGAAAAAGTCCTAAAATTAACCATTTGGACTTGCGATCATTTAAAAAGAGTTTATGGAGAATACTGGTCATATGAGCCAGAGAATACTGTAAACTGTATTTTAAAGGGTAAAGCAGCACAATATGGCTACAATGATTTCCTGGATGAATTACTTTCTAGCGCAGGAATTAAAACCATGTATGTGAATGAATCTTATGGTGGAGCGAGATTAAAAGTTTCAATAGATGGAAAGTGGTATAACTTAGATGTTTATCGTATGGACCCTTCTACACAAGATTCTTCTGGACACGGACTGTGGAGTTATTCAATGCCATTCTTTTTATTTTCCGATGCGGAGGCGTATAAATATCATTCCCAGTATTATAGCAAACCAAGTAAGGAATTTGAAAAATACAATCCTCCTGCTACAAGCACAAGATTTGATTTTCTAAGTATGATTGTTAGCAAAGGAAAAGAAGATAATCCTGTGGATTTTGAAGTCAATCCTGAATATTTCATGCAAGCATATACAGAAGATTGTGCAGGTAATCAGTACAATCCGTGGGTAACCGGAACATGGCGTAACTATTAAACAAAGCATCAAAAACTGAATATAGATAGGTATATGTATATAAAATTTTATTAATGCTATACAGATAGCATTTGGGAGCCATGCGTGGCTCCTTTTTTGTTTTTCACAAAAAACATATAATTAAAAGAAGAATTCGATTCTTTTTTCCATCTTCTTTTCAAAAAAATCAATTTTGCATATTAGGTGGGACTGTGATGGAGCAGTCAGAAAGGAGGATGTCTTATGAAATGCCGAGACAGACCAAATCCATAGACTTATAAAGCAAACAAGCTTGGGTGCTTTATATAGCACTATGGTACCGTACCTTGAAAATTATATAAAAAATAACAGGAGGTCATTTATGTTTAGTTTAAAAAAAATCGCTTCTGTTGTAATGGCAACGGCAATGGCTGTGACGACAGCTGTGCCTGGAACAGCGATTGTTGCTAATGCTGAAACAACGACAATAAAGACTCGTGTAAAGAATTCGGATAAGAAGCAGAATACAATTAATGCGGCAGATATGAACAAATTAAGTATCAATACAGAAAATGCAACTGTTACTTATTCTTCTAGTCTTGCTACTGATAATGCAGCAGCTAAATGGGCTAAGAAAGAGATGAAAGACAGCGAAAAACCTAAACTTGGTACCCCGATTGCGGGTAAGTTAAATGCCAATAAAATCAATGACTCTAATAATGGATATTGGATCAAATATTCCGGTATAACTCTTAATGGAGCAGAAAAAGGAGAAAAATACGATTTAAAAGTATCTGTAGAAGAAGCTCATGGAGCTATTAGTGGAGCAGATGGACCATACATTGCATTTCACAAAAAATCCCCAACAAGTATCCGATATAGTGGGTATCAGTGGATTGTTGTTACTTATACATTAACAGATGCAGGAAAATCTACTTTAGCATCTACATGGAAAGGTAATATGACATTCTGGGACATTGACTCTTATCAGGGATTAGAGATTCGTACTCCAGGTCGTGTTACTTGGGCTGGACTTTCAGATGATTCTCATTTAGGTTTTAATATCCCAGATAGTAGATTACCATCAGCTAGCGTAAAAGATAACACCGTTTATTCCAATAATGGACATGATGCAACAGATGGAGATATAGGAACACATGCGCAGCAACATGCTTTGTATCTTCAAACTCAATTAACGCCAGCTAATAACAAAATGAAAATCCGTTTTTTTACAGGTGGAAAAGACGGTAAACAACCAAATGGGGTCTTTTTATCTTTTGATGCCCGTAATAGATCTGGCAATAGTCCTACGATTATTAATTTTCCGTTAACTAAAACCGTTAATGGAAAATCAGATGTTACGTTAGCTAATTCGTCTGATTCATTCGAATATACCTTATCTACAATGTGTGGTAATGCGGTTGGAAGTCAAATAAAAAGTTTTGTTTGGAATGATACATTGGAAAGCGTTCTTGAATTTACAGGAAATCCTACTGTAATTAGAGAGAGGGATGGAAAAACTGAAAATGTGACGGGAGATTTTACCGTTAAAACAAATGGACAGGTGTTAACAGCTACTGCAAATAAACTCACTGATGATGAAATGCGTGGTAAATTTACACTTCATTTCCATGCAAAAGTAAAAGCGGGGGCTAACCTTTCCAAATATCTTAATGCTGATAAAACAGAAGTTGTTATCCCTAACAAGGGTACGTTAACAACAAAACAGAATAGTGGAACAAAGACTAACACATCCAATACTGTCAATGTCCGTATGAAGATGGCAAAACTTGCTGTTGACAAAGTCGTAGACCAGTATGAACATAAAGTGGGAGATACTGTAAACTTTACGATTACAACAAAGGAAACAGGAAATGCAGCAGATGCAGCAAATGTAGCTGTAACAGATACCATTCCTTCTGAGTATAAGATTACTGGTGTAAAAACAGAAGGTGTTGAAGCAAATAGTTCTTTCTCTGGACAGGATGTTAAGGTAACAGCCGCTTCCCTTCCAGCAGGAAAAGAGTTTAAGACGATCGTTACTTGTACTGCATTGGAGAGCGGAAACGCAAAAGAAAATTACAATACTGCAAAAGCTACAGCAACGAATGCCATTGATGCTGTGCAGGATGATGCTGAAGCTTATACAAACAGCGGCGAATTATCTATTGATAAAGTCGTAGATAAGTATGAGTATGAGGTGGGTGATACCGCAAACTTTACCGTAAAGGTAAAAAATAACAAAGGTATTGCCAAAAATATTACTATCGTAGACACACTTCCAGAAGGCTTAGAGCTTGTTTCTGGTTCTTTAAAGATGAGCGGCGTACCTGATTCCGTGACAGAACATGTTGCCGGAACAGCAGACCCAACCAATAAATTGAATCCAGAACTTCGTAATGAGACAGCAACATCAAAAGTTACGTCCAATATTGCAGCAGACGGAAACGGATACAAAGCGACTATCTCCGCTCTGCCAAAAGATGCGGAAGTAACAATCACATTTTCTGCTAAGACAACAAAAGCTGGAAATGGTAAAGAAATCGTCAATGTCGCTTCTGCAAAAGCAGATAATGCAGATGAAGTAAAAGACGATACAGAACTTTACATCAATACGGCAGACCTTTCGATCGCAAAGAAATACATCAATGAGTATAAAGCAAAGAAAAAGGATAACCGAGCAGATAATGAATTTCGTGTATACGAAAAAGAAACAGGAAATGAATTAGTAAAATATCAGGTAGATGTGACATCAAACGGTGTAGATGGCACAGTAGCAAAAGATGTAGACATTTCTGATATCAGTTTACCAGATGGACTTATCTTAAATTATGATGATATCCAGATCGTAGAGACAACAAAAGATGGTAAAACAGTAACCTTTAAAGCCGCAGGCGGTAAGGGAACAACTATCAAATATCATGTTGCTGGAACAGCGGATGAAACAAATAAGTTAAATCCAGATAAATATAACGAAACCGAAGACCGTACTCCTGAGATCACTCTGGAAAAGAGCGGTAACGGATGGAAGTTAAAAGATACTTATCTTGCCTCCGGCAGCAAACTGACAATCACTTATACTGGCAAAGCAACAGAGATTGTTAATGGTACAGAAGTAAGAAATACTGCAAAAGCAACTGCTTCCAATCTTGAAAAAACAGATGGCAAAGCAAAAACAGTAAAAGCGGATGCTCTTGTATATATCAAAAGTCCTCGTCTTGTTATCACAAAGAAAGCGGATAAGGAAAAATATGCGATCGGTGATACGGTTACTTACAAAATCGATGTTACAAACTCCCAGATCGGTACAGTCGCAAGAAACCTTGTGATTGATGATGATATCCAGACAGAAGGTGTCAAACTGCAGAAAGCTAGCATTGTGCTGATGGATGCAGAGGGTAATGTCATTAAGAAAGAATCTTATGACGAAGCCATTAAGAACAACACCTTCACATTAAAGACAAAGAAACACCTTGTAAAAGAAGGAAATTATAGTCTCTGGGATCTTGAAGCTGGAAAGAAACCGGAAGTGCAGAAGACATGGAACCCTGTAGGCGTTACAAAGGAAACAAAGCTTCAGATTGAATACCAGATGGTCATCACTGACAACAATCTTGCTGGTAAAGAAATCAAGAATGTAGCCAATGCAGTATCTGATGAAGCTTTAAAAGTAACAACAGATGCAACTGTTACACCAAATGGTCCATCTATTATACCAGACAAGACATCTGATAAAGCGACCTATCACTTGGGCGAAGAGGCTGAATATACAATCACTGCAAGACAGAGCCGCGAAAATGTAACTGCAGAAAAAGTTATCATCAAAGACCAGTTCGACCAGAAAGATAACTTCCTTATTAAAGAAGGTTCTTTCCATGTAACATTTAATGGTAATGACATCACAAAAGATGTTAAGATCACATTAAATGAAGCAAAAGATGGATTTACTATCGAAACTGGAAAAGACCTTACAGAAGCAGATACGATCAAAGTAACATATCGTGCGACCCCACAGGCAGCATCCGTTGGAAAAGAGACAACAAACTCTGTTCTTATCTGGGGAAGCAATGCACCACAGGTACTTGCTACAAACAGAGTAAAGACAGAACCTGTTACACCGGAACTTTCTATCACAAAGAAATCCGATAAAAGCATTTATTCTATTGGAGAGACTGGACACTACACTGTAGTAGTCAGACAGACAAAGAAGAATGCGACAGCAGAAAATGTTGTTATTGCTGATGCCATGCAGGTAGCCGGAACAAAGATCAGCAATGTTAAGATCATGAAAGGTGAGAAAGACATTACTGAAAAAGCAGAGATTTCTGTGAAAGATGGAAGCTATTCTATTAATACAAATGAAAACCTTGCAAAAGATGAAACATTCACAATCACATACGATGCATTGTTTGAATCTGATTCCTTAGATGGAAAGAAAGTGAAGAACATTGCTGATGCGAAAGCGGATAATGCAGATGAGGTAAAGGCTGATAATGAAGTAACCCTTCATGCACCAAACCTTACTATCACAAAATCTTCTGATAAGAAGGTTTACAATCTTTCCGATACTGGACATTATACTGTAAAGGTAACACAGGATAAGAAAGATGCAGAAGCAATCAATGTAAGGATCAATGATGCACTGCAGGTTAAGGGCGTAAGCATTGTAAAAGATTCTGTTAAGATTGCTGATACTACTGGAAAAGACATCACAAAAGATGTCAAGATTGAGACAAAAGATAATAGTTACTCTATCAACACTGGCAGAAACTTAGCGTATGGTGAATCTTTCACTGTAACTTATGATGTGGTATTTAAGGATGCATCTTTAGCAAATAAAGATATCCCTAACGTAGCAGAAGCTGTTGCAGACAATGCAAAAGCAGAAACAGACAATACCGTTACACCAGTTGATATTGAAGATGGACTTACAGCTATCAAAACGGCAAATCCAGAAAGTGGATCTGTTGTAAATACAGGTGATGAAATCACTTATAACATCACTGTCACAAATACTTCGAAAGAAGATAAGAAGAATGTAATGATCCGTGATATGGTTCCAGAACTTACAGAATATGTATCTGGTGGAACTCTTAAGACTATCAGTGGCAAATCCTATGTTACTTTCTTAGTTGATACTTTAAAGGCAGGAGAGTCTAAGACAGAATCCTTTAAGGTAAAAGTAACAGGAACAGGACTTGCAACGATCAAAAACGTAGCACAGGTAAAAACATCTGATGAGCCAGATAAGCATTGGGAAGATGATGATTTTGTTGATACCAATAAAGTTATCCACACCATCCCATATATCGTAACAGAAGTTGTTCCTGCTCTTTCAATCGAAAAATCATCTGATAAAGAGACATACAGCGTAGGCGATACTGGACACTATACTGTAAAGGTAAGTGAGACAGAAAAAGATGCGGATGCAAAAGATGTCATCATCAAAGATGCGATTGAAAATAATGCAGCAGATATTTTAACAGATACAATCAAGATCACAGATCCTGATGGAAAAGATATCACAAAAGAAGTAGAAATCAAATCTACAAAGAGCGGCTATACTATTAAGACTGGCAAAGATTTAAGCTATGGTGAGGCATTTACCGTAACTTATGATGTGAAGTTTACAAAAGCGTCTGTTGCTAATGAGAAAGTACGAAATGTAGCAAAAGCTACTGCCGGAAACTTAACAACAACGACAACAAAGGATGTAACTCCGGGAACTTATAAGGATGAAAACGGAAATGCACTCTTTGAGATTGTAAAAGATTCTGACCCAGCAAATGGCAGCACTGTCAATGTGGGGGATGATATCAAATACTCTATCAAAGTAAAGAACACATCCGAAAAAGACATCTCAAACATCCATATCCTTGACGCTGTACCAACCGGCACAACATACAAAGATGGCGGGGATGTAAAAGATATCAACGGTGTATCTTATGTTGCATTTACAATCGATACTTTAAAAGCAGGAGAAGAAAAGACCGTATCCTTTACAGTAACTGTTAATGAAAGTGCTGACAAGCAGGTTGCAAACAAAGCGTTAGTAAAAGTAACTGACAAAGACGATGATACTGATTTAAGCTCCTATCAGGAGACAAATGAGGTAACCCATCCACTACCATCATGGGTAGAGGATGATAACGAAGTTACTGTGATCGCTCCAAGCTTAACTATCCAGAAAGCATCTGATAAAGATGTTTATCAGGTAGGCGAAGTTGGACATTATACAGTAACAGTAGGACAGGATACAGAAAATGCGGTTGCAAAAAATGTTGTTATCAAAGATGCTTTACAGGTAAAAGGTGCTGAAATCCAGACAGCTACAATCAAGATTGTAGATACAAACGGAAAAGACATCACAAATAAAGTAGATAACATCACAAAGGATGTATCTGGTTATACAGTCGAGACAGGAAGAGACCTTGCCTTTGGCGAGACGTTTACTGTGACATATGATGTATTGTTCAAAGATGGCTCTTTAGCAGGAAAGACTGTAAAGAACATCGCAAAAGCAAAAGCAGACAATGCGTCTGCAAAAACAGACAATAATGTGACACCGGTTACTGTCGAAGACGGACCCACTGCATTAAAGAGTGCAGAGCCAGCTTCCGGTACACAGGTAAAAGCCGGAGACGAGATCACATACAACATTGAAGTAACAAATACTTCTAATGAGGAAAAGAAAAACGTCCTCGTTCTGGATGCTGTACCAGACAAAACAACTTATGTTGAAGGTTCTGGCGGTAAATTAGTCGAGATCAGTGGAAAATCTTATGTATCTTTCACTGTTCCAAGCGTAGCAGCTGGAGCTTCAGAAACAGTTTCCTTTAAAGTAAAGGTAGCTGATACTGTAACAGATGATGATGTGATTACAAATGTTGCACTTGTAAAGAAAGCGGATAAAGAAAATCCAGAAGATCCTTCTTCATGGACACCTGATGGCTTCGTACCAACAAACGAAGTAAAACACCCAACATCTGATTGGGTAGAGACAGAAAAAGAAGTTACAGTAGATGGTCCGGAAATGGCTATCGAAAAGACATCTGACAAAAACGTTTATGGTGTTGGCGAGACAGGTCACTATACTGTAAAACTTAGCCAGACTAAAGAAAATGCTGAAGCAAAGAATGTCATCATTGAAGATGCCCTACAGACAGAAGGTGCTGAAATCCTTTCCGATACGATCAAAGTATTGGATACAAAGGGTACAGACATCACGAAATCTGTCCAGATCGCAACTACAAAAACATCATATACCATTAAAACTGGTATGAATCTTGCAAAAGATGAATCTTTTACTGTTAATTACGACGTTAAGTTCACTTCCAAGTCCCTTGTAGGCAAGAAAGTGAAAAATATCGCAATTGGTAAAGCAGATACTGGTGAAGTAACAACTGACCATGAAGTTGACGTTGATAAGGGTACAGACCCTCGTTTAGTAGTGAAAAAGACATCTGATAAAGATTCTTACAAAGTAGGCGGGCAGGGACAGTACACTATCACTGTAACAAACGACCGTAAAGGTACTGTTGCAAAAAATGTAGTCATCAAAGATGCATTAAAGACAACGGGAACTGTCATTGATGAAAAGAGCATTAAGGTTACTGGTCCAGATGGAAAAGAAATCGAAAAAGCTACAGTCAAAATGACAAAGACTGGATTTACCGTTAAGACAAAATCCAACTTAGAGGGTGAAAAATCCATGAAAGTAACTTATAAGGTAACTTTCAAAGATACATCCCTTGCTGGAAAGAATGTAAAGAACGTGGCAACGGCAACTTCCGATAATACAAAGCCTGGAAAATCCACTAAGACTGTCAAAGTCACAAAGGCAACTCCGAAGAAGTCCACACCAAAGAAATCTTCCGGAAAAAGCAGTGGAAACAGCGGAAGCAATGGCACATCAAAGACTGTTAAGACAAGCGATATCATTTTTATGGTATTGATTGGAGCAGCGGTTGTATTTTGTGTCAGCGGCGTTGTATATGTCATTAAGAAGAGAAAAAGAATCTAACATTTAGATTTATTTTTTACACCTGCGGGCAACCGCAGGTGTTTTTCCATATTAAAGATAAAAAAGCGGGAAGCAGGACAAATAAATGAAAAACACACTTTTCTTGAAAAACAGATCAGCGAAGAACAAACGGAATGAAAAACTAGAAAAAGAAATCATTCAGCTTGAAAAAAAGAATAAAAAACTAATGAAACAATTGAAGAATACAAAGAATTGCAGGTAAGGCAACAACAGCAAGAATATCCAGAATGATGATTTTCTTATAGTAATTGAAAAATACATATTAAATGAGGGAACAAAAAATAATT
>OGQU01001949.1_pt1 | contig 14597 bp, 10 predicted proteins | sample 1553341 | NCBI WGS metagenome assembly OGQU01 (sample SAMEA2579920, study PRJEB22360) | human gut metagenome | biome: human gut; feature: human-associated habitat; material: faeces | place: Denmark | collected 2008/2010 | reverse complement strand
GTACCCGGGGATCGCCCGACGGCCTGCCAGGAGCGGGGGAAAGTCCGTCCCGGCCACGGAAGCTAACAAATTGTAACCCCGACATGGAAAAAAGCGGGAGGGCGGTGGCTGTTTTCGAAAATTAATCGTATATTTGCTAACAGATTGACACCTCACACACCGGAAATTCATCAAAACATTAACGGATATGTACGGAAAAATCAAAGAACATCTGCAGCAAGAACTTGCTGAAATCAAGGCTGCAGGGCTCTACAAGAGCGAACGGGTCATTACTTCGCCGCAACGTGCGGAGATCGAAGTTGCAGGTCGTAAGGTGCTAAACTTCTGCGCCAACAATTACCTCGGGCTTTCGGACAACCCGCGCCTGATCGAGGCGGCGAAAAAAGCCATGGACAACCGCGGCTACGGCATGTCGTCGGTGCGCTTCATCTGCGGCTGCCAGGACATCCACAAGGAGCTCGAAAAGGCCGTTGCCGACTACTTCGGCACGGAGGACACGATTCTCTACGCCGCCTGTTTCGATGCCAACGGGGGTGTCTTCGAACCGCTCTTCGGCGAACAGGACGCCATCATCTCAGACGCCCTGAACCACGCCTCGATCATCGACGGCGTGCGTCTCTGCAAAGCCGTACGTTACCGCTACGCCAATGCCGACATGGCCGACCTGGAGGAGTGCCTCAAAAAAGCGCAGGCACAGCGTTTCCGCATCATCTGCACCGACGGCGTGTTTTCGATGGACGGCAATGCCGCCCCGCTCGACGAAATCTGCGCCCTGGCCGAGAAATACGACGCCCTGGTCATGGTCGACGAGTGCCACTCGGCAGGCGTGCTGGGCAAAACCGGCCGCGGCATCACCGAACTCTACGACCGGCGCGGCCAGGTCGACATCCTGACGGGCACGCTGGGCAAGGCCTTCGGCGGCGCCGTAGGCGGCTTCACCACCGGCCGCAGGGAGATCAGCGACATGCTGCGCCAGCGTTCGCGCCCCTACCTCTTCTCCAACTCGCTGCCCCCCGCCGTCGTAGGTGCCGGGATCGAGATGTTCAGGATGCTCGCCGAGAGCAATGAACTGCACGACCGTCTGGTGACCAACGTCGAACATTTCCGCGAGGGGATGATGGCCGCAGGCTTCGACATCAAACCCACCCAGTCGGCCATCTGCGCCGTGATGCTCTACGACGCCAAGCTGTCGCAGGACTTCGCCGCCAGGTTGCAGGACGAAGGCGTATTCGTCACGGGATTCTACTATCCCGTCGTGCCGAAAGGCCAGGCCCGCATCCGCGTGCAGGTGTCGGCAGGCCATACCACCGACCAGCTGGATCGTTGCATCGCAGCCTTCACCAAGGTCGGCAAAGAACTGAATGTCATCAAATAACCAATCCTCATATGCCTAAGACCTCATTAGACGCAATCGACCGCAAGATCCTCAAATACCTGATCAAGAATGCGCGCATGCCTTTCCTCGAGATCGCCCGCGAATGCGGCATCTCGGGCGCTGCGATCCACCAGCGCATCCGCAAGCTCGACGATTCGGGCGTGATCCTGGGCAGCCGCCTGATCGTAGACCCCAAGATGATGGGCTTCGACGTCTGCGCCCACATCAGCATCACGCTCAAAGACCCGCAGCTGCTCAAGCAGACCGTGGAGCAGCTCAAGGAAATCCCCGAAATCGTGGAGGCGCATTTCATCACCGGATCGGGCAACATCCTCGTGAAACTCTACTGCGTGGACAACGAACACCTCATGCGTACGATCTTCGACGGCATCCTGCGTATCCAGGGCGTCGCCTCGACCGAGACGCAGATCTCGCTGCAGGAGGCGTTCCAGCGCCAGGTGAACATCGACTTCATCGAGGAGTAGTCCGCACGACGCCCCTTTCACAAAGGCGGAGGCCGGAAATCCCGGCTTCCGCCTTTGTGTCCGTGCATGCCGGGGCACAGGCCGCTGTCCCCGGCCCCGGACGCACAAAGAAAGTACCCCGCCCATACAGGCAGGGTACCCGGCAAACAATCGTTTAACTGATGATTATCCCGCAAGTTTACTTAGCGGAATCCGAAGCTTCCGATGCGGAGGAGGAGTTGCCCTCACTTGTGCTTGTACTCTCAACCTTATTCTCCTCCTTGGCTGATTCTCCGGCAGTCGAATCAGTCTTATCCGCATCGCCGGACTCCGATTTCTCCTGTTCATCGGTAGCCGGGGACTCCGTTGCGGGAGCCGCAGCTTCGGTCGCCGCGGAGGCGTCCTTCTTCTCGGGCTGCTGTGCGCATGCGAATGCGCTCCCAGCCATCAGCATCAAAGCTGCCATCGTTACAATTGTCTTTTTCATAGCTCTTAATGATTTAAGGTTCCACTTCATTTCTTCAGGTTCGTAATTTGTCCCGTCGACCTTTCTGACTTTGGAAAGTCCAAGAGGCGTGCCATGCGGACAGAAAACGGAAAACCGCTGAATTACAGCGGTTAACAAAACGTGCCACAATCGGCGGTATGTGGAAAAGTGTGGAATCGCGCCACAGGTATGTGGAAAAATTCCACACGCAGGCGCATCACTCGATCCCGTATAGGTGCAATTTGTTGTAAAGGGTCTTGCGGTCGATGCCGAGCAGTTTGGCGGCCTGCGACTTGTTTCCCCCGGCCATGGACAGGGCGCGGCGTATCTGCTCCTCCTCGCCGGCCGGGTTGCGCAACGGCACCGCAGCCGCACCGGAAACCCCGGCGATTTCGGCCGGCAGTTCGCGGCAGGAGATATAATCGCCCCGGCAGAGCAGCGTCGCCGACATCACCGTGTTCTTCATCTGCCGCAGGTTTCCCGGCCAGTCATAACGCACCATGGCCGCAGCGGCTTCGCCGTCGAACCCGACGATATGCTTGTCCAGCTGGCGGTTGGCCTGGTCGAGGAAAAAATCGGCATACAGCATGATATCCTCGCGCATCTGCCTCACTTCGGGCATACGGAGCGTAAATTCGTTGATACGGTGGTAGAGGTCGGCACGGAACGTCCCGCGCGCGATCGCCGCTTCGAGGTCTTCGTTGGTCGCTGCGACCAGCCGGATGTCGACAGGGACTTCGCGGTTGCTGCCCACGGGACGGATGCGGCGCTCCTGCAAGGCCCGCAACAATTGCACCTGGGTTTCATAGGTAAGGTTCCCCACCTCGTCCAGAAAGAGCGTGCCGCCGCTGGCCGCTTCGAAGGCGCCCGTCTTATCGCCGACAGCCCCCGTGAACGACCCCTTGACATGGCCGAAGAACTCCGAAGCAGCCAGGTCGCGCGGAATGGCGCCGCAATCGACCGCCACGAACGGCTTTCCGGCGCGCTTGCTCTGGCGGTGGATCAGCTGCGCCACATGTTCCTTGCCCGTGCCGCTGGCGCCGTTCACCAAGACCGACATGTTCGTCGGCGCGACGAGCCGCACATATTCGTAGAGCTGCCGCGCGGCATCGCTCTGCCCCTCGATATAGTTGGGCATATCCCCGCCCGCAGCCCGGGAAGTCTCCGGCGCCTTTTCCGGCGTTACCGGGGGGACATCGCCCACGGGCGCCGGGGCATCAAGCGCCTCGCGGATCTTTTTCAGCAATTCGTCGGGATTGACGGGCTTGGCGACGTAGTCGCGGGCGCCGAGTTTCATGCAGCGCACGGCGTTCTGGATCTCGGCATAACTCGTCATTACGATCACGGGCACTTCGATCCGCTGCCCCGACATCCACTGCAAAAGGGCGATTCCGTCCTCGTCGGGCAACCGCATATCGCTCAGCACGAGCGAGAACCCTCCTTCCGCAAGAGCCGTCCGGGCTGCCGCCGCACTGGCTGCGGTCTGTGTCCCGAACCCTTTTTTCGAGAGCCAGGTCTTGAGCATCAGGCCGAAGGTGATGTCGTCGTCTACGATCAGAATCCGTTCCATATTCACGACAAAGATACCTTTTTTTGCGCTTCCGCGATAATCGCACGGATATTTTCTGCCGCCGTGCGTACCTCCCGGCATAACGTGCCGGTCAGGGGGCCTTCCCAGCTTTCCGCCGTCCGCAGCGCCGCCGCCACCTGCACGGCCCCGAGCATCGTGAAGATCGGCGTCATCTTGTGCGCCACGGCTTTCAGTGCCGCCGTATCGCCTTCGTCCAACGCCCGCTCCAGCAGGGCACAGTTGGCCGCGCCCTGCTCTGCGAAGGATTCCAGAATTCCCCGTGCCGCCGCCGTGTCGTCACCCGCATAGGCCGTCAGAGCGCTGAAATCCACTCCGTCCGCCTGTTCCGCCCCGGCCGCGGCAACCCCGCACCCGACGGGCGCCACCGCGGCATCCGCGCCGCAGACGGTGTTCAGCACGGCAACCAGTTCATTCGCCGTAAATGGCTTGCGCAGGCATCCCGCGAACCCGCGTGCCGAGAAATCCCCGGCATCCATCTCCCCGCGCGCCGAAACGGCCACCACGGGAATTGCAGAGTCGACCCCGCGCACCGCGGCCAATACGCTAAACCCGTCAGCCGACGGCATCTGTATATCGGTAAAAACAGCGTCGAACACCCCTTCGGCCACCAGTTTGGCGGCATATTCGGGATACTGGCAGCACTCGGCAGCCACCCCGGCCTGGCGGCACATCCCGGCAGTCATCTCCAGTTGCAGCGGGTCGTCGTCGATCAGCAGCACCTTCAAGTCCGGACGGACGGACGTGCGTCGACTCTGCGGGCGGCCAGCCGGGGGCGGGCCGCCGGGTTTCTTCCCGCTGCTGCGGCCTACCGGCACCGAGACAATGAACTTGCTGCCCTCGCCCAGGCGGCTTTCGAGCGAGATGCTGCCGCCGAGCAGTTTTACCAGACGGTCGACGATCGAAAGCCCCAGACCGAACCCGTCGACGCCCTGCGCCGAACGCAGGCGTACGAACTCCTGGAAAATGCGTTCTTTCTCCTCGCGGCCGATGCCCCGCCCGGTGTCGCGCACGGAGAATACCAGCCGTCCGTCCACGACGTCGGCCCGGATCGTCACACTGCCCTCGTCCGTAAATTTCAGCGCATTGGATATCAGGTTATCGGCAACCTGGCGGATCCGGAAAGGATCGCCCATCACCTCGTCCCCGGCCCCCGGCCCGGCTTCGAGCACAAGGGCGATGCCCTTTGCATCGGCCATGGCCGCAAACCCCTCGCGGATCGTCTCGAACAGTTGTGCCGGGCAGAACGCCACGTTGTCGACGTCGACCTTGTTGATATCGAGCCGGTAGAAGTCCAGCAGGCTGTTGACCAGCGCCAGCAGGTGCTCCGACGACTCCTTCATATTGTGCAGGTAAAGTCCCTCGCGTTTGCCCGTGGTGAGGCGCGAAAGCAGGTCGATATACCCCATCACCGATCCCAGCGGCGCCTTGATGTCGTGCGTGATGGCCAGCATCAGCTTCTCACGCGCTGCCAGCAGCGCCTCGTTGTCGCGGTTGGCCCGCTCGAGCGCCCTCCGGTAGCGGGTGCTGCGGTTGATATCACGCAGCAGGATACCCACGAACAGCAGCATCAGCACGACGGCGACGATGGCGATACCGCCCAGCACGTACGACGACCGGCGGCGGATAGCCTCCGTCTGGTCGATCTTGCCCAGCAGGAACGCCGTATCCTCGGCTTCGAAATCCATGATGAGGCGGTAGATCTTCGTATTCACCAGTTCGTTGCTGTAGCGGAGGCGCATCCCTTCATCCCACGCCCGGTCGTAAATGCCGATGCGGTCGCTGGTCACCCGATCCTGCAACGTCCTGAGGACGATGGCGATCGTATCCTTCACGGCCGTCGCGGGGAGCGAATCGACGACCCGCTCACGGTGAGAGATCACGATGCTCGAATCCTCTTTGGGAGGACTGAACAGGTCGGCGAAACGGCGGAAGAAATTGCGCTTGCGCCGCGGCACCGCCACGGACAGCGTATCCTGCACCACCGTACGCACCGACACGCTGTCGCGCAAAACCGCCACGCTGTCCACACTGTCCGCCGGGCCGATCAGCTCGCGGATATTCTTGTCCAGCAGACTGGCCGTAGCCGCCGAACGGATCGTCCGCCGCAGGTTCATCGTCCGCCGTTCCTTGTCGCCCAACAGCCTCACGATGCTGTCCAGGCGCATCGTCTGGAGCGAATCCTGCTCCCCGGTCAGGATGCGCAACGAGTCGATATAGCCGCGCACGGTGCGCAATTCGCGTTTGTACCGCGCCTCGTAAGACTTGTATCCGGCGATCATCAGCTGGCCGTAACTCTCGGCCTGGTAGAGGTGGTAGAGGGTTTGTCCCACGACATTGCGCTTGGTGTGCAGCAGCGAATAACTGCCGTCGGAGGTCGAAAAACGCACCACCGCACGGTAAACATACCCGACTGAAAGGACGCAGACGGCAATCAGGATGACATAGCCCGCGACGATCTTGGTTTTGACGAATTTCGACTCTTTCATACCCCCAAAGATAGTAAAAACCGGGAAAATCCCGGCACCTGCCGATTTCGCTCCCGCACGCCCGGGCGGCACGGTGCGGCCGCCCATCCGCTCCGCGACGTCCCGCGCACAACACCGATCCCGGACAAGCCGCTCCCGCATAAGGCCGGACAGTCCGGATCCATAAAAACAAAACCGGGCCGCACGACATCGTACGGCCCGGTCATTCCACGTTTCGCGGTGCGGACTAATACTTATACCGCATCCACTTGTAAAGTTCCTTGAACGTCGGCTTTTTACCGTACATGAAGATACCCACACGGTAGATCTTCGCCGCAAACCACACCATCGCCGTGAACGAGGCGTAGAGGATCACCAGCGAGAGTATTATCTCCCACAGGGGAATGCCGTAAGGGATACGCGCCATCATCACCACGGGCGACGTGAAGGGGATCATCGAGAACCAGAAGGCCATCTGCGAGTTGGGATCGTTCACGACCGATATCATCACCAGCAGGGCGAGGATGATCGGGATCGTGATCGGTGTCTGCAACTGCTGCGCGTCCTGGATGCTGTCCACGGCCGATCCCACCGCGGCGAACATCGCCGAGTAGAACAGGTAACCGCCGAAGACGAACAGCAGCAGGTAGGCGAAGATGCGGAGGATAAAGCCGAAGTCCGTAATGGCCGCTATCACCTGCAACATCTCCGGGTTCACGTCGATCGCAGCCGCTGCGCCGGGAACCCCCTGTTGCATGGCCTGCACGCCCTCCATCATTTCGGGCGGCATCATCTGCGCCACCGCAAGCGCCCCTACGACGCACAGCGCGCCCCAGATCAGCACCTGCACGACGGCAACCGACGCCACGCCGAGTATCTTGCCCAGCATCAGGTCGAAGGGCCTCACCGACGAAACCATCACCTCCAGCACGCGGCTGTTCTTCTCCTCGATCACAGACTGCATGACCATCGAACCGTAGATCAGCAGGAACATGTAGAGGATCATGCCCAGCACGAAGCCCGTCCCCGTGGCTACCACCGACGATTTGGCGTGCGCCTCCTCTTCCTGCGACTCGTCGTTGCGGAAAGTCTGCATACCGACGCGGGTCTTCACCTCCTGAAGTATCTGCGACAGGTTTTCGATGTTATACGATTTGAGTTTCTCGGCCTCTATGATATCCTCGATCTGCCCCGTGATGTTGCTTTCGACCGACAGCGACGACGACGAATTGGCATACAGTTTCACGTTGTTGGGGTTGGTGAGGATGTCCGAACCGATGTAGAGCACGCCGAACTTGTCGGTCAATTCCTTACGCGCGGCCTCGGTCGAAAGGTCGGTGGGCTCGAATATCAGCTCCTTGCCGCTTTGCAGCCTGGGGGCTATCAGCCCGCTCTCGTCGATCACGGCGATATGTTTCTCGTCGCCGCCCGAATACTTCATGATGAGCATCGGGGCGAACATCAGGCCGACCATCAGCAGCGGCATCAGCAGCGTGGTGATGATGAAGGATTTTTTACGGACGCGCTCGTTGAATTCGCGTCCTATGATGATACCTACTTGTGACATGGTTTTACTTGTTTTTATGAGTTTTGTTCCCGAAGAGATTGATTAGCTGCGCCGCGACGAGCAGCCCCACGCAGATGTAGGCCCGCGGCGCAACCCGCTCCCCGGCACAGACGTCGTAAAAGAGGATGCCCAGTGCCGCGACGACGAAGACGGAGCTGACGATCTTGCTGTTCATGGCCGGCTAAAGGTTCCCGCTGACGGCGCGGATGAATATGTCGTTCATCGACGGGATGATCTCCTGGAACGAGCGCAGCTCGACGGCGTCGTTCACGGCGGCGATCACTGCGCGCACCTCCTCGTCGCGCCCGACATGGAGTTTGAGCGTAGCGTATACCGACTTGTCCTGCGAACCTTCGAGTATCTCGCAGCGGCCTTCGACGGCACGGCGCAGCGCCGCCTCATCGCCCCGGTAGGCCACTTCGAAGATGTTTGCCCCGTGCCTGCGGCGTATGTCGTCGACACACCCCGAGAGGATGTTGCGCGACTTGTTGATCAGCGTGATGTGGTCGCAGATCTCCTCCACGGACGACATGTTGTGCGTCGAGAAGATGATCGTGGAGCCCTTGTCGCGCAGGGCGAGGATCTCCTCCTTCAGGAGGTTGGCATTGATCGGGTCGAAGCCCGAGAAAGGCTCGTCGAAGATCAGCAGTTCGGGTTCGTGCAGCACCGTGACGATAAACTGCACCTTCTGGGCCATGCCCTTCGAGAGCTCCTCGATCTTCTTGTCCCACCAGTCCTGGATACCGAACTTCACGAACCACTGCTTGAGCCGCACGACGGCTTCGCGGCGCGAAAGCCCTTTCAGGCGTGCGAAGAAAACGGCCTGTTCGCCGACCTTCATCTTCTTGTAAAGGCCACGTTCCTCGGGCAGGTAACCGATACGGTAAACATCCGCAGGCGTGATCTCGCGGTCACCGAACAACACGCGGCCGCTGTCGGGCGCCGTGATGCGGTTGATGATGCGGATCAGCGTCGTCTTGCCGGCCCCGTTGGGGCCAAGCAACCCGTAGACCGAACCTCGGGGGATTGCGAGCGATACGTCGTCGAGGGCCTTGTGCCCGGCGTATTGCTTGGTGACATGTTCTACTGTGAGTAAATCCATGGTCGCTGAGAGTTATTTTTAGGGTTTGTTCGGCGACAAATATAACAACAATTTTTGAATATCAAAAAATATTTATCGTTTTTCGATATAATCAACATAGCAACCCGCCCGGCAGGGAAACAAAAAGGCGGCAGGGATTACCCTGCCGCCGGCATATCGATCGGGGCGGCACCCGCCTACCAGATAACCACGCGCTCCTCCTCGGGCATGAACATCTCCCCGTCGGTCATACTGAACGCATCGTAGAAATCCTGCAGATTACGCAGCGTGGCGTTCACACGCCATTTGCCCAGCGAGTGTACGTCGAGCTTCGTAAGACGTGCGATCTCCTCGTCGCGGATATTCTGCGCCCACAGCGTAGCGTAAGCCAGGTAGAACCGCTGGTCGGCGGTGAATCCGTCGATCGGCGCGGGCTCGGTGCCGTTCAGCGAGTTACGGAACGCCGTATGGGAAACGCGCAGGCCGCCCTGGTCGGCGATGTTCTCGCCCAGGCTGAGGGAGCCGTTGGCCATAATCGCAGGCTGGCCGTCCTTGGCGGGCAGCACCTCGATCGCGTCGAACTGCTTTACGAGGATGTCGGTCTTGGCCTTGAACGCAGCAGCGTCCTCCTCCGTCCACCAGTTGTTCATGTTGCCGTCCTTGTCGAAGTTGCGGCCCTGGTCGTCGAACCCGTGGGTCATCTCGTGGCCGATCACCACGCCGATGGCACCGTAGTTCACGGCGTCGTCAGCCTCGGGGTTGTAGAACGGCGGCTGGAGGATGGCTGCCGGGAAGCAGATCTCGTTGGTCGTCGGGTTGTAGTAGGCGTTCACCGTCTGGGGCGACATGTGCCACTCGTCCTTATCGACAGGCTTGCCGAGCTTCGAAATATTGTCGGCCGTATACCAGAGGCTGGCATTCACGATGTTCTCGAAATAGCTCTTCGAGGGGTCGATCGCCAGCGTCGAATAGTCCTTCCACTTGTCCGGGTAACCGATCTTCACCGTGAAGGCCGCCAGTTTTTCCTGAGCCTTGGCCTTCGTGGCGTCCGACATCCAGTCCAGCGCCGCGATATGCTGCCCGAGCGCCGTCTGCAGGTTCTTCACCAGCCCGAGCATACGCTCCTTGTCCTTTGCGGGGAAATATTTGGCGACATACATCTCGCCCACGGCCTCGGAAAGGATGCCGTTGGGCACCGACATGGCTCGCTTCCAGCGGGGTTTCATCTCCTGCTGGCCGGCCATCGCCTTGCCGTAGAAATCGAACGATGCCTGCTGGAAATCGTCGCTCAGGTACGACGCGGCATCGTCCAGGTACTGCGCCGCAAGGTAGTAACGGATATCCTCCAGCGGAGCGTTCTTCATCAGGTCGTTGGCGTTGGCGATCGACGATTTCGTCGTCACGATGATCGTGTCGAAGTCGCCGATGCCCATGGCTTTATAGTAAGCGGGCCAGTCTATGGCATCGTAGGTCTTCTCGAACTCGGCCTTCGCCGTGGGGTTGTACTGTGCCGGTATGTCGCGCAACTCGGTGTTCGACCAAGACTTCTCGGCCAGTTTCGTCTCGATGTTCATCACACCGGCCACGGCTTTCTCGATGTCTGCCTCAGGAATGCCTGCAAGACGGAAAAGCTTGCCCAGATACTCCTTGTAGGCCGTCCGGATATTCTCGTTCTCGGGGTCGAGGTAGTAATCGCGGTCGCCCATCGTGAGGCCCGACTGCGAGATATAAAGGGCATTGATATCGCTGTTCATCAAGTCAGCCTGCACACCCACGGAAAAGAAGGGGTTGGCGATCGCCGTGTGGAGTCCGGCAATGGCACCGGTCAGCTGTGCACGGTCGCCGATGGCGAGGATCTCCCCGACGGCGTCCTTCACCGGGGCTACACCCTCGGCGTTCAGGCGCACCGAATCGAGCCCCATCTTATAGAGGTCGGAAATCTTCTGCTCGATGCTGCCGGGCTCGGCCTTCATCTTGGTCATCTCCGAGAAAAGCTCGTTGATACGCTTTTCGTTGTTGTCGCGCAGGATATCGAACGAACCGTAGCGCGAATATTCCGGTTTGAGGGGGTTGTTCTTCTGCCAGCCGCCCGTGGCGTACTCGTAGAAATCGGCGTTCGGGGCTACCGAAAGGTCGAAGTTGGCCAGGTCGATGGCCGGGGTTTTGGATGTATTCTGACAACTTGCCATACAAGCTATTGTTGCAGCGAAAAGAATGATTTTTTTCATTGTGTTCGGGTTTTTTAGTGACGACAGGGGTGTCCGACCATGCCGGAACACCCCTTGTCTTTATTTCGGATCTGGATCGGAATGTCGGCTTATTTGCGGATCGCCGCCACACCCGGAAGCACCTTGCCTTCCATGTATTCGAGCAGGGCGCCGCCGCCGGTCGAAACATACGAAACCTTGTCCGCCAGGCCGAACTTGTTGATGCACGCCACCGAATCGCCGCCGCCGATGAGCGAGTAGGCACCCTTCGAGGTAGCCTCGGCGATAGCCTCGGCCACGGCGCGCGAACCGGTTGCGAACTTGTCAATCTCGAACACGCCCACGGGGCCGTTCCAGAGGATCGTCTTGCACTTGAGGATCTCCTCGCGGAACACCTTCTTGCCTTCCTCGGCGATGTCGACGCCTTCCCAGCCGTCGGGAATATTGTTGGCGGGAGCCACATCGGTGTTGGCATCGGCCGAGAATGCGTCGGCGATCAGCGCGTCGGGCGACATCACGACCTTCACACCCTTCTGCTTGGCTTTGGCCAGGATATCGAGTGCCGTCTGGAACTGGTCGGGCTCACAAATCGAATTGCCGACCTTACCGCCCTCCACAGCCGCGAAGGTATAGGTCATACCGCCGCCCAGGATGAGGACGTCCACCTTCTCCAGGAGATTCTCGATGATGGTGATCTTGGTCGAGACCTTCGAACCGCCCAGGATGGCGCAGAACGGGCGCTGCGGGTTGAGCATAATGCCGTCGATGGCCTTCAGCTCGTTCTCCATCACATAGCCGAACATCTTGTCGTTGGGGAAATAATCGGCGATCAGCGCCGTCGAAGCGTGTGCGCGGTGCGCCGTACCGAACGCATCGTTGATGTAGCAATCGGCATACGAAGCGAGCCGCTTGACGAACTCTTTCTGCGGGCCCTCTTTGAGCGCCTTCTTGGCAGCCTTCTTCTCCTCGTCGGTAGCGTCTTCGGCCAGGCCGCGGGGCTTGCCCTCCTCCTCGGCATAGAAACGCAGGTTTTCGAGCAGCATCACCTCGCCGGGCTTGAGGTTTGCAGCCATCTCGGCGGCCTTCTCGCCCATGCAGTCGCCGGCAAACATCACCTTCACGCCCAGGCGTTTCTCGATGGCGGGGACGATCTGCTCCAGCGAGAACTTGGGATCGGGATTCTTCTTGGGACGCCCCAGGTGCGACATCAGGATGACCGAGCCGCCCTTTTCGAGCACCTTCTTGATGGTGGGGATCGCCGCACGGATGCGGGTATCGTCCGTTACCTCGCCCTTCTCGTTGAGGGGCACGTTGAAATCCACGCGGATGATCGCGCGCTTGCCTTTGAAATCGTAATTGTCGATTGCGAACATAGCTCTTTGATTTTGAATTATTTTGTTGAATTGATCTTTCAAATACGCATTACCGGGGCAAATTTATGAAAATAATTTAAAAAAGTGTTATTCCGATAACAGAAAAAATAATGCGCCCGGCGCCACGGCACGCTAATAGAACGTCCCCTTGGGCGCGAAGATCGCGTACCCGAAATTGAACGTCAGGTACATGTTCTTCCAGTTGCGCAGGTCGTATTTGGTCAGGGCCAGGCTGACCGGGCCGATCGGCGTATGGTAGACCAGCGACGCCTCGGCGATATAGTGCCAGCGCTTATCTTCCACCGGGCCCGACACCCCGGGTACGAAACTGCGTTTCTCGCGGAACATGGCGTAGAAACCCGTGCGCAGGAAGAAGTTGGGCATCAGGTCGAAAGTCGGCATCACGCCGCCCGCCGCGAACCGCTTGCCCCGGAAGTCGGGCATGTAAATCATCTGCGCGTGAGGCACCGGCTCGTAAGCCGGCATCGACATCACCGTGGCCCCCTCGGTCGTGAACTCGGGATGGTTCGTGATCACGCCGTCGACGTTCAGCCCCAGCGAAAACCAGCTGCAGCCCGGCATGTCGAAATACTTGTCCCACGTAAGCCGCGCCCCGACCCACTGGCGGGACGTCCGCGACAGGAACTTTTCGGCATCGAACGGCTCGTATTTATCGCGCCCCGTGACGAAGATGCCCGACAGTTTCAGGTCGGAACCCCGGCGGGGATAGAGGAACTTGTCGAGCGTATTACGCGCCAGCTCGGCCTTGATCCCGAAGAACGAATAGCGCGAATGGTCGGTATCGTCGGCGAAAAGCTCGTCGGAATCGTACCGGTAATTGACATGCCCGCCGTTGGCGCGGATCAGGAAGACGCCGCGGTGGGCGAGGGGCATTCCGGCGGCCACCGAGAAGAAACTTTCGCTGTTCTTGACCTGCCGCGTGTTGTCGATTTTGGTGATGTTGCCGAATGAACCGTGGCGGAAATTCCGCACGGCGAAATTGTAGGAGTAATCCAGGAACACGGGTTTCCACATGTAGAAATCCGTGCGCCCTCCGATCGTACCCCACGTATAGATCGGCCCGAGGTAGAGGTCGGCGCCCAACTGCTGCCCCACACGGCCGATCGTCTGGTAATTGACGCCGATGTAGGCCTGGTTGAAGGCCGTCGAGGAGACGTTGCCGCCGATCGTGATCTTGAAGTTGGGTTTGGTATGGAACTTTGCCCGGAACGAATAGCGCTCCGTCACGGTGTCGTATGCCACGTGCGGGAAATCCATCGTGAAATCGCCGTCCGCAAGCACCGCGTAGAGGTTGTCGCGCAATTCGGAAAAACCCATCGGGCGCTGGCGCCCGGGGGTTCGGCGGTCTACCTTCACGAAGTCGCGGATATAGGCCTCGGGCGCCGAGGAGAGCCCTTCGAGCTTATAGTCGTTGAAGACCAGCGGCGGGCATTTGGCGCGGAACTCCTCGCGCCGCTCGGCATAGCGCCGGGGTGACCAGCGTTCGGAAACCCGCTCCAGGATCTGCGGCATGACGGCCATCGCATCTTCATAACCGGCATCCATCACGGCCACGGCGCTGTCGAAATCGAGCATGTTGACATCCACGGCACGGCGAACCGTGACGCTGCGCCCTTTGGGCAGGTCGTAATCCGTATCGTGCATCGCCAGCATGAAAGCCTGGTCGAGGATGTTGATGTCCTCGCCCGGCGGGGTATTGCCCGCCGTGCAGATACTGCCCACGATCAGGTCGGGACGGAACCCCACGTCGAGCGGACGCCACGGGAAGTTGTCGTAAATACCGCCGTCGTAGAGCAGCATCGAATCGACTTTCATCGGTTTGAACACCAGCGGGATGGACATCGACGAGCGCACGGCTTCGCACAGGTCGCCGTTGCGCATCACCACCGGCTCGCGGGCGTTCATATCGCTCGACACGCAGAGGAAAGGCACCATCAGACGGTCGAAGTCGCCGCCGGCAGCCGCC
>OGQU01001946.1_pt1 | contig 14605 bp, 18 predicted proteins | sample 1553341 | NCBI WGS metagenome assembly OGQU01 (sample SAMEA2579920, study PRJEB22360) | human gut metagenome | biome: human gut; feature: human-associated habitat; material: faeces | place: Denmark | collected 2008/2010 | reverse complement strand
TGACTCCCGATAGGGGGTTGCTCAAAGTTGAACACTCGCCGCTAAATTATAGTTTTCCCTCACAAGCAACGTTCCGCCTCTAAACAACAATTTATCACTCCATGCAGCTCGAAATCCAAACACAACATACACAAGTTTCCCGATCACACTAATCACCCAATTAACCTAAACAAAACTAATTGCCACCATTAACTTATTTAATATCCACAATTTCACGCGCGATTTTCATATGTTTATCACATTGACACAACCTTGAAATAGGGCTATAATTATAGTAGCTAGGGCAAGCCCGCCCTATTCAGGAAGTCCCGATTCTTCGGGCATGTATGGAGGAACACTATGATAAACTTTAAGAAAGCCGCAGCCGGCGTCCTCGCAGCAGGTATGATCCTGTCGCTGACCGCCTGCGACGAGGAGTCCGGAACTACAGTAAGCGGCTCCGGAACAAGCAACGCGGCTCCCGACGCCAACGCAAACGCCGTTGTCACCACCCCGCTCGTAACCACCACCTACGACACAGACCCCGCCGTTATCGACGCCGCTAAGGAGGCTTCCGCAAGCCTCGACAACCCCGACCTGAAGGTCGACAAGCGCATCAAGTGGATGGCATGGTGGGATATCGACGAGACCACCGCGGCTGCAGAGCTGTTCAAGAAGGCTTACGGTATTCCTTCTACCGGTGACGATCCTTCCCGCGAGGGCAGAATCTTTGAGTACATCAACGTGGCTTACGGCGAGCGTTACGACAAGCTGGCTACAGCTATCCAGTCCGGCGACTCCCCCGACCTGTTCCCGTTCGAGATCCGCGACTTCCCGTACGGCGTTCTGAAGGGCAGATATCAGCCTATTGACAAGATCATCGATCTCAGCACTTCCAAGTGGGACGGTGCCAGAGATGTTATGGATCAGTTCCAGCTCAACGGCAGATACTACTGCGCTATCTATGAGATCTCCTTCGACTCCCTGCTCTACTACAGAAAGAGCGTAGTTGAGGGCGCTGGTCTCCAGGATCCGAGAACCCTGTTCGAGAACGACGAGTGGACATGGGACGCATTCCTCGAGATGGCAAGAGAGTTCCAGAAGTCCGGCGACAACAAGTACACCATCGACGGTTACAACCCTGAGAACGAGTTCGTTGTATCCACCGGTACTCCTATTGTATCCAACGTAAACGGCGTTATCACAAACAACATGTACGACGCTAACGTAGAGCGTGCAATGGATCTGCTCTCCACCCTCCAGAAGGAGAACCTCCGCTACCCGCTGCACGAGCTCAACGGCTGGTCGGTCAACCCCAAGGCATGGGCGCAGGGCGATACCCTGTTCTATGGCAACGGCGGTACTTGGGAGTTCGAAGGCGATTCCGGTCTGAACAGATTTGCTCAGAGATTCGGCTGGTCTGACGATGAGATCTGCGTAGTTCCTTATCCGCGCGATCCGCAGGCTGACAAGTACTACCACTTCATGAAGCAGGACGCTCTGATGTGGTGCAAGGGCTCCACAAACGACGCAGGCGTAGCTGCATGGATCGACTGCAACGTTACCGCTTCTCTCGACCCGGCTACAACCGCTGCTTCCATCGCACAGTCTAAGGAGAAGAACGGCTGGTCTGACTACAATCTCGACTTCATTTACAGCCAGACCACTCTGGATGGCACCAGCAAGCTCACTCCTATCTTCGACTTCAAGAACGGCCTTGGTACCGATATCGCTTCTGCTGATACCGCAGATTCCAACGTAGAGCAGCTCACCAAGTATGTTTACATTCAGGGCGAGCAGTCCTACACTCAGCTGAGAGAGGCTAACTTCGCAGTTATCGACGCTCGTATCAACGAGATCAACGAAGCTATCAAGAACCTCACATAATCAGTTCTGAACTCAATATTTATCCCCCGCATGACGAGTGCGGGGGATAATTTTATATGACGTTATCCCGGGCTTGCTCTGAATTTGTAAAAAAAAATGCCGAAGGGGGTTGACAAAGGAATATTTCTGTTGTATAATTAGATTCCACCTCATTTTGAGGCACTCAGTTAATGCTGCGGGTAAAACAGCTGCTTTCTGAGTTTTTTTATTACTAAGGACAGGAGGCTCCGGCGGCGTAATCGGCATAATGACGCGACATTTTTTCTCAGGAACACTTCTGAACACGACTGGTCAGACAAGGAGGAAATTATGAGCATCGAAAATCTTGACATCGTTACTTCTATCCAGAATTACATAGCTGAACTGGAGCGCACCGCGAACGTAAGCGGCGGGGAAGCCGCTGAATACGCTGCGGAGGCTTCCCGCTCAGGGCTGGAGTCCCTCCCTGGGGAGCGCCGTGAAAAGCTGATCAGCTACTGCCTTCTGATCGCGGCGAAGCGCGTCCGGGCAGTCACCGGAGGTTCAGCGGTCCGGTCTGATATGGAGCCATGCGACTGGGTGAACGAATTCTACTTCTGCCTGGACAGGGTGCTCCGGCGCTTTGACCCTGACCGCGCCAGCCTGCCGACCTACATTTCTGCGGCATTCGACAGCTTTATGAAAAGCTACTCGGCTGACTGCGATATCCGCGGCAGGCACTATGTTGCCAGCGTGAACCAGCTCCGGCGCAAGCGTGAGCAGCTTTTCAGGCTGAATTCCTGCGAGCCATCCGACGAGCTCCTGATGAAGGAGCTGGGGTGGGGACAGCTCAGGCTGAGGAACGTCCGCATGGCGGAAAGCGGCAGCGCCGTCATACGCCTGAACGACCCCGCCGGCGAGGACGGAGACGCGACCGTTGGCGATACCATCGTATCGGACGAGCCCGGCGTCGAGGAGACCGTGGAAAATAAAATAATGCTCGGAAAAATGCGGGAATGCCTTGACTCCCTGCCGGACGACAGGAACAAGGCTGCGATGATACGCTGCATCGTCCACGGCGAGAGCTACGGGAAAATCGGCGAGGAGCTGGGCGCCTCCAAGGAGGGCGTACGGAAGATGGTCAACAGGACCCTCAAGCAGCTCCGGACGATGATGTGCGCGTGACATATTCCGGAATATGCCTCTGACGAAAAGTCAGGGGCGTTTTTTATAAAAAATCGGTTGACGCTCCGGAAAAATCTGAATATATAATACCAGAAAGACAAAACGCAGACAAATGGAGGTAGAAATATGTCAGTAAATACAGAACCGATGAACCTCAAGGACGCATTCGCATACATGAATTTCCTCAGCACATCAATGCAGACGGCGCGGGACCTGCTCAGCCCGGTGTCGCCGCGTCTTGATGACCGGACGATCAGCAGTGATAACTACCTGTACACATCGCGGAAGGTGCTGAGGTATTCCGAGGTAAACAGCGGAATGGAGGACACGCAGGAGGACGTTGAGGATCTCCGCAGCTACAGCGTGACCGGCGACGAGCTTATCCTCTTCCTGGACGAGGCGCGCAGGGAACGCGAAAGATGTGCTCTTGCGATCTCGGCGGCGAAGCAGAAGCTCCCGCGCAACCTCGACCTTGAGATAAGCCTGAACAAGGAGCGCCACGAACTCATAAAAAAGTACCGCAGCCTTCTTGACCTCCGCAACCTCAGGCGTGACTACATGGACACAAGCTACAAGTTTGACATCGACGGCAGGCAGACTGCCTACAACGTACCCGCGACGGTGATCAGCACGATATCCTTTGACCGGAACGCAGTGCGCAGCAAGGCCGAGGAACTCACCCAGCAGGCGAAGGCGGCTTCGGCATGGATAGACAAGGCGCTTGTGACGACCGACGTTGACTTCGTTCCCAGGTGGAACATCTCAGACGAATTTGAAACGATCGTAGCCGGCGTCCGGGAGTGATACTCCCGGCACCACCGGGTGCCATGATACAGCATACAGGTCAGAAGTAACGGAACTAAAAGCTATGGTGCTGATAACACCATTTCAATAGTGCCTTCCGCAAGGCGGGCGAATTATTGAGGAAATAGAACCGCAATTCATCAGGCTCTCACGATGGCTGCCGGATCATGACTGTTTCTGCGGAAACAGCGTGTCAACTCGGGTATGCCAGACTTCGCAAGCCGCTGAACGCTAATTCGATAATTCAACAATCCGTCAACCCGACAACACTCCATAACGCAATACGCTTCGCAATCCTGATCTATGAGCTGCGGCTCATCTGAGATCTTTTCTTCTCCAGTCTGGGACGAAGATCCGAGGACGGCTTCTGCCGTGCAGAGTGATTCCGAACAGGCGCCCCTTTTCTCCATTCAGGGTGAGCTGTATGTTGTATCATGGCACCCGGGCGCTGTTTCAAATGTCCGGAAGATTCATTGAAAATATGCGGAATAAACTTTGGTTGAGCGTGTTTAGGTCAGTTTGAGCAGTCGGTGATCTTTTGTTCCTGCAAGGTTTCCGCGATAGTTCCCGGAGGTGCGTTTTACCGTGCTTCCGGAATATTTCAGATGTACTGTTTAAATCGGATTATCCGTGTTATACTAGAGTTTGAGATCCTGGAAGAGCAGGGCGGTTGGAGCGTTTCGCCTCTTGACAAAACGCTTCAAGTGTGGTATACTGTATAAACAAAGCTTTAGTTCCATGGGGCCGTAAAGGCTTCGACGGGGATCCTGAGGCTCGATAAGCGGGTAGTGAGGGCGAAATCACTTTAATCGTCGCACCTTTAAATTTAAACGCAGATTACAATTCTGAGTTAGTAGCTGCCTAAGCGCGCTACCGTCATACCTCGCAGTACCACGGGCGGGGATATGGCGTCGACTAGTGGTGAACGTCATTGATGAGTTGCCTTGTAATCTCTGATGTACTAAAGGCTGCCAAACCTGAAAGCCTGTCTGTCGGCGTTCAGGCACGGGAGATCTAAAAGACCGACTGCACCCGAAGAAAGTCGTGAGGACGGGTTTTCGGACAGGGGTTCAATTCCCCTCGGCTCCACCACACTTCAAGGTCCTGCAAATGGCTGTATTAAGCCGTTTGTAGGGCTTTTGTTTTGCCATGAAAAGGCAATTTTGTCCTTCATATGTCCTTCGCGGCGTCAGAATTGTGAGCAATAATGCGCTCTGAGAGAGGCATTTCTGTCCTTTTATTTTCTGAAACTTCCCCTTTAGGGAAACTTGTGAAGTCCAATGCGGCTGCTATTGCATTTCCTGTCCTTGCCTGCGCTTCGTTAAAAGCATGGCAGTAAATGTTTGTTGTTGTGCTTATGCTGGAATGCCCTAGAGCGCTTGACACTGCTGCGGCATCAATTCCGGAATGAATCAGCACCGTAGCGTTAAAATGCCTGAGAGAGTGAATATCGCAGAATTTCATGCCGTGTTCCTCTGTGAGCTTTTTCTGCCACTTGTAAGGCTCTCCTTTGTACAGCGGCTTTCCTAGCTTGTTCACAAATATCCGGTCACTGTCTACCCATTTTGTTCCGAATATTTCTTTGTTCTCAAGCTGCTGCGTGCGCAGCTCTCTTAGCCGGTCGAATACTACATCAGGCAGTTTAAGCGACCGCACCGATTTTTTTGTTTTCGGAGTGTCTGTATAGGTTCCGTCTGTTGCCGTATAGTTTGCAGTCCTGCGGACGCTTATAACGTTGTTGTCCCAGTCGATATCCTTCCATTCAAGCCCCATAAGCTCGCCGCTTCTGAATCCGCTGTAAACCGCCAGCGTAAGAAAAGCTCGATAATCCAGAGTGCCGTATTCTTCTGCGAGTGCGAAAAGCTGTTTCATTTCCTCGACAGTGTATATTTCTTTTTCCTTTTTCCTGCCTTTGGGAACGAAAATATTCTTGCACGGATTATCCTCTATCATCTCCAATCGTATCGCGTAATTAAACACGTCGGACAAGAGATTCAGATGATGAATGATGGTTTTTCGGTAAAGCGGCTGACCATTCAAAAAGTTTTTGCCGTTCCGCGCCAGGTCATCAATGAATGCCTGTATCTGACCGCGGGTTATCTTGTCTACCCTGATATGCCCGAATGCGGAATAAATCCGCTTTGTCACCCCTCTGAGCCGCTGTACCGAGGATTTCTTGAGATTGACGACTGCATATTCGTCAAACCATTTCTCTGCAAGCTCCTGAAACTTCATATTTGATGGAACGATTCCTCTGGTGCAGAGTTCCTCAAACATTACCGCCTGCTTATTAAGTTCGGCTTCTATCTGTTTATCGCTCATTCCGGGTTTGGGTTTCCAGGTTTTTGTACGCACCACCTGACGGTAGAGCGCGTCATATCCTGTGCTGACGCGGATTTGATAAGTCTTACCGCGTTTCCTTATTGTAGCCATATGTTCAGATTACCTCCTGCACAGACCCTTTTAACGCATAATCGCAATGCGATTCTCGTCTTAAAGTCTGTCAAAATAGGCAAGAAGCGAACTCTTGGGGACAAGGATACGTCCACGTCCGTTCTCGCCTGTTCTAAACGCTTGAATTTCACCTTTGGCAATCAGAACACGAAGCGTGTGGAACGATAATCCCTTTACTGTTTCAAGACACTCCTTGGTCGTGAGCATTTCGCGTGGACCGTCCTTAACAGGTGCTTTAGGCTTAGCCGGAGCCTCAACCATCTGGTCAAGAAGAAGCGATATCTGAGATATGATAAGTGATTTCTGCTCTGAGGTCATATTGTTGTCCTCCTAACAGTTATAATAAGTACCATTGCCATAATCCGATTACCTCCAGTTTCAGACTTATGACGTGCGTTTCACAAGTAAAGTTTAACACATTAAAGTCTAAAAGTCAAGACATCAAAGCACAATCCCCTCACCATTTTATTGAATTTAAGCATAATTACCAATAAACCAGTAAAGATTTGTGCAAAATCACAGCAAAGAATCTAATAAAATAACCGAAGCGTAAAGGACGAGCAGAAGTGCCCGTCCTTTTCTGCTTTGGCGTGTCAATGCAGACCCAGGTAGTACGCACCCTGGCATGGGACTTTCACCCCTGCCCATTCCTGTGGGACAAGCCGTCGCCGGAAGTATCATTATGCTATCTTGCTCCACGCTCGTTTCTTATAGAGGTCCTTGTGCGTTCAAGGCTCTGGCTTGACTGCCGGCAGGTGGCAGAATATCTGTTATTCTCGCGCATATGTAAAGGTGGTCACTGATAATGAGATACCCGTCAGATCGGAAGCAGAAATTTCTTCGCACGTCTTTGAGTTTGATAGGTTTTGTATCTGCTCTGGTATTCTGTTGTCAAAGAACTGTCCGGGAATCAAGTGGCAGTTTGTTTCCGGATAATGAAATTAGTCCAACTCTCCGAAAGGGAGCGTTTTTGTTTCTGCCGCTTATTTTTCCCTGTACCTATTATAGCATATAATTCCGCAATTTTGTATGACAAAACGTCATACGAATATGACACCTTGTAGGCTGAAAAACCATCGTGAATGTTATATACTATAATCCGGAAAGGAGGCGAATACATGGCGGTGTCTTATAGTAATAGGATTCGCTCTTTGAGGAAGAAACTGAAAATGACCCAGAAACAGATGGCTGAACAGCTTTTTATAGATCAGTCCACGCTGGCAACGTATGAAAACAGAACCAGAGAGATCCCGATAGATATTCTTGTGAAACTGTCAAAAATTTACGGAATTTCCGTGGATTATCTGTTCTGCGTAAGCGACTTTGCTGTGCTGGACGATGCGCTCGTCCGCACCCAGACAAAGGAACTTATCGACAGCCTGAGCGCAACGCAGGTGTTTGAGGTCAAAGGGTACATTCGCAGAATGATTGAAAGCAAATCTGAGGACGAATAAATCCTATAATCAAAAAGACACTCGGCCCAAAAGAAAAATAAGACTTCCAATTTCTTGAAAGCCTTACTCGTTATTCTCTTTGTTATCTGGAACGAACGTCATTATGTCGTTCAGACTGCAATTTAATGTGTTGCACAGCTCGTTGATCGTGAAAGTTGTTATTGCCTTGTTATGTTTCATTCGATCAATAAGACCTTTGCTGACGCCGTAGCTGTTTATCAGCTTATATGTACTTATGCCATGTTCGGCAAGATATGCCCAGAAAGGGTCGTAATTTATCATAATATCACCTATCTTATATTATAATGGGTAAAAAGTGTATTGCATATACCCGATAAATGGGGTATAATGATAGGTGGTATTTCCAAGTACAGCATTCAGTAACCATATCATGGCAGAGTTGCCTATATCAAGATTGACATTAAGCAGGAGGTAGACAAAATGTTCAAGGCAAGAACCGCAGACGGACGCAACAACATATCGGGACTGAGAGTAAAAGAACTCCGCAAGGCGCTCCAAATCTCACAGCGAGAGCTTTCGGACAGATTGCAGGTCGTAGGTCTGGATATCGACAAAAACGCAGTCCAGCGTATAGAATCCGGCGAGAGATTTGTGATCGATATAGAAATTATAGCATTAAGTAAATGCTTTAACGTGACCGTCAACAATCTGCTCGGAATCAAGTGAATATGAAAAGGCGCAGCTATGTAAAGCCGCGCCTTTTGCTATTTTGCAAGGTCCCGTATGATTGCCGAGATGTTTTCGCGCTGTTCGCTGTCCAGATTTTTAAGGTTCTCGACCACTTCCTGAATCTTTTCCGGATTCTTGTTTTCCGCGTCGAAAAACTCCCCCGGCGTGATGTTCAGGTATTCGCATATATAGAAAAATCCAGTCATGGACGGCAGTGCCTTGCCATTCTCTATATTATTGATGTAGCTGGCATTCTGTCCGATGGACAGGCTCATATCCCTTGCTGATACTCCTTTTTCACTGCGGAGCTGCGCCAGACGCAGCGAGAACTCCTTTTCCGTCATTCAATATCACCCCTGTGATATATTTTATCCTATATTATTGCAATTTATATGTGAACAATTCCGCAATTAATATTGAAATGCGTGATACAATATGATATAATGTGGTTAAATGTTAGATTTGATATCTTACAAGACAGAAAACTGACTATGAACCGAAACTGTGTATTTATTGATACAGAAACCTACAAACAGTATTCTGCTCCCTAAAAGCAACAATTTTCGCACTCACAAGGTGTTATAATAAACAATACAGGAGGTATACACCATGAAACACAAGTTATTTTCTTTTTCAGCAATATTAGCAGCATTTCTTTCGCTTACTGCCTGCGGTCCGGGAGAATCTATAACAGATGTGAATTATTCGGAAATCGCGGCTTCTGACGGCAGTCTGGTTTTCACGACATCTTCTACGCCTGAAATCTCGACTGAACCGTCCGTTGAGCCTATAATTCCGTCTGCCGAAATATCCGAGGAAACTTCAGATGTTACGGTAACGGAAGCAACAACAACCACCACAATGACCGAAACGTCAGTTACTGTGCCTGCTCCGGAACCGTCAGAATATCAGGAGCTTAAAGTGCATTTCCTTGACGTGGGACAGGGCGACAGTTGTTTCATCGAACTTCCTAACAAAGAAACCATGCTCATCGACGCAGGAGAAAGCGAGTATGGCGACAGTATTGTAACCTACATATATGGTCAGGGTTACGATACATTGGATTATGTTGTAGCTACTCACCCTCATGCTGACCACATCGGAGGCATGGCGGACGTGCTGAATACGTTCAATATAAGGAATTTCTATGCTACTGCGTTCACAACTACGACCCAGACATACGAGCGTATGTTAGACGCGGTCGAGAACAGCGGCGCGGCAGTTCATGAAGTAATGGCTGGCTCGGTTATCCTTGATGAACCGGAGCTTCTGGTGGAGGTAGTTGCTCCGAAAACTCTCAGCGATGACAGCAACAACAGTTCCGTGGTAATCAAGCTGACGTACGGCGAGAACAAATTTCTTTTCACCGGAGACGCTGAAAAATCCGAGGAAGATGACATCTGGACTAACATTAAATGCGATGTTTTGAAAGTCGGACACCATGGCTCTGCTACCTCGTCGTCTGCTAATTTTCTCAAAAAAGTTGACCCAACTTACGCCGTGATAAGCTGCGGAATGGGCAACAAATACGGACACCCCACTGACGAGGTGCTGGAACGTCTGAACAGTCGAAACATCGAGGTTTTCCGTACCGACCTGCAAGGCACGATAGTTTTCACCTCTGACGGAAAGAATATCAGCGTTGATAAACAGCCGAGTGCGTATCAGACGTCAGTTCAGACTACTGCCACAACTACACAGACAACTGTACAGACTACCACGACCGCTGCGGAAGTTGATCCAGTCGGAACACAGTACATTCTGAACACAAATACCCAAAAGATACACTATCCAAGCTGTTCAGCGGTCAAGCAGATGAAAGATTCAAACAAGGCGTACACTGAAGATTTTGACGGCGCTGTTGCCAGCGGGTATGTGCCTTGTAAGAAATGTAATCCTAACTGACTTTGAACATTAATATAATAAACGCCTTGCACAAACAAATTCTGCAAGGCGTTTATTGGTATATGTTACTTTTTCAAATCAAGCCGCATGAGGTGGTCGGTTTGAATATCGCTCCCGATAACGAACGAATGCTCACCAATTTTATGGAATCCGTGCTTTTTATAGAACGCAAGCGCTTTCTCGTTCTTCTCCTAGACGCCGAGCCAGATGTACTCTTTGCCACGTTCTCTGGCTGTGGAAATCGCCTTGTCCATAAGCAAAGCGCCAAGCCCCTCACCCTGATATTTCAACAGGATATATATGCGCTCGATTTCCAGTGAAGTCTTGTCGTTGACGTCAGACTGCGACGGGGCTTCATTCAGCTTAATGTAGCCAGCAAGTTCCTCACCGGAATAAACGAAGAAAAAATCCGTGTTACTGTCGCTGAGTTCCCTGCGGAACTTTGCTTCATCAAACGATGTGGCGAGATAGTTTTCCATATCTTCCGCAGTGTTCATCGGGGCGAATGTTTCGTAAAACGTGTTGATTGACAGGTTGCGGAGTTCGGGCAGGCCGTCCATTGTGCAGAGTCTTATTGATGTATCCATTTTTATTTTCTCCTTTAAAACAGAAACAGTCAGACTTGTTTAGCCTGACTGTTGGTAGGTGCCCACCCATTTCACTTATATTAGAACTTGTTCTCATAGAAAAAATATGGTATAATAAGAGACATGAAAGCAGAATACAAACGGACCGCATACCCAAGCGACTTAAGCGACAGTGAGTGGGAAAAGATAAAAGAATTTTTCCCGAGTGGGAATAAAAGCAAATATGACAAGAGAAATCTTGTAGAAGCAGTCATATATGTTGTGAAAACAGGCTGTCAATGGAGAGCTCTTCCACATGATTATCCGCCTTATTCAACAGTTTATAATTTTTATAGTCGTGCGAAAAGGAAAGGAACATGGGAAAAGGTCATGAGGTATCTTGTTAAAGAAGCACGCCTTAGCGACGGCAGATCAGCCGAACCTCATTACGCATTGATTGATTCACAAAGCGTGAAAACAGCATACAGAAGCGATAAAAAAGGCTATGACGGGGGAAAAAAACAAAAGGAGTGAAACGTCATATCGTGACCGATATCATGGGAAATATTCTCGCAGTCAATGTCCATAAGGCAAATCAACACGATACAAAGGGCGGCGTTTTCGTATTTGAAAAGGCTTTATTCTTGTACCCTTCTATCCATGCAGGATGTGCAGATGAGGGGTATAGAGGGACTTTAAAAAATACATTTGAAGTTTTTCACAACGTAATGATCGATATTTCAAAGCAGATAAAACCCGTCTTTGAAGCGCTGCCAAAACGCTGGCGTGTTGAACGTACTTTTTCGTGGTTTGGCGACTATCGGAGATTATCCAAAGATTTTGAATATTCTGCCGATTCCGAAGAAAATATCATCTACATTTCTCACCTGCATTTGTTGCTTAAACGGCTATGAGAACAAGTTCTAAAGGATTTATCAATAGAGATTTACCGGAATTGCCCACACCGGCAAAAACACAGAACTTTTTTGCGTTCGTATGGGCGGTCAGAATATACCCCATTGTTTCAAGTATCCTTGTTTTCATCACCGAATCATACCCTGTTACGGTATTAGGGTAATTAAGAAATTCAGGACAATATACGTTTATTGGGTCAAAATCTACAGTAAGGGCATATCTTACGAAAGGTCTTGTTTCGTATTCTGAAAGGGACAAGATCAGGTTCCACATCAGTATCCTGGCAGGTGCTTTTGTTTCTCAGTATTCGGATACGGATAAAATCATCTTCTCCATTTCCCGGCAGGCGACGCTCATGGTGTGCCCCTTTTTCCTGAGATAGCACACCTGCCGCGAGGGTACGGTTTCCTGAAGCTCCAGACTGATAATTCCCTGATTCGGGTATTCCTCCAGAAACTCCTCCGGAACGAAACCTATGCCAAGATTGTTCTTAACCATCGGAAGTATCTGGTCGGCGGTCGCGGCTTCGATATCAGGCGTGAAATCACAGTTATTCTTCCGGAACCATTCGGAATACGATTCGTAGGTTTTCGTCTGCTTTCCCAGCGAAATCAGCGGATATGTTGACAATTCCGAAAGGCTCAGCTTCTTTCCCGCGAGCTGTGAAAATGCCGTTCCGCACACCGGAATTTCCCTTACTTCGCATATTTCCTTTGAGGTCAGGGAGTTCAGCTCGCCGGTCGGAGTAGTCACGACAGCTATGTCCACAAGCCCGTTTTTCAGCGCGGAAACCGCCTGCGGCGTGGAATGATTGAACACGCGTATCCGTATCCCCGGGTACTTCTGCCGGAAATCCTTCAGCACCGGAAGCAGGAAGCACCGCAGCGCGATTTCGCTTGCGCCTATCGTCACTACACCCTTGGAGAGCGTCCGTTCGAGGCAGATTTCCTCCTCGCCGGACTGGATATGCTCCACTGCCGCGGCTACATGGGCGTACAGCATTTCGCCCTCCGGGGTCAGTTCAACGCCCTTTCTGGAACGTACAAACAGCGTGCAGTTAAGCTCGCTTTCGAGGTTCTTTATCGTCCGGGAAACATTGGGCTGGTTGTTCATAAGTGCTTCCGCCGCCTGTGAAATGCTGCCGTACTTTGCGACATAATAAAACGCCCGGTAGTAGTCAAAGCTGATGTACATATCAATTCTCCATTTATTCCTTAAACCGGCAAAAGCGCCTGATAAATTCGTCAGGCGCTATGCTTTTTACTTCAACATCTTGTCAATGCTTACGATCTTCGTGCAGAGCGCAAGAACCGTGACTGCGCTTTCTATCTCCTCGACAGTTGCGAATGACGGAGCCAGCCGGATATTGCTGTCCTGCGGATCGTTTCCGTGGGGGTAGGTCGAGCCTGCCGGAGTGAACTTCACGCCGTGCTCCGCAGCCATCTCAACAACCGCCCGTGCGCACCCCGGGAGCGTATCGTAGGAAGCAAAGTACCCGCCCTTTGCGACCGTCCATTCTGCGATTCCAAGCCCGTCCAGTTCCTCGTTGAGGACTTTATACATCGCGTCGAATTTCGGTTTCATTATCGCGGCGTGCTTCTTCATGTGCGCGCGGAGTCCTGCGGAATTCCTGAAAAATCTCGCATGGCGGAGCTGATTTATCTTATCCGGGCCTATCGTCGCGAACTTCAGGAACGCCCGGATATCAATGAGATTCGCCGGGCTGGAAGCCACCGCCGAAATTCCCGAACCGGGGAACGTTATCTTGCTTGTGGAGCAAAATTCATACACGAGGTCTGAATTTCCCGCCTTGTCGCATTCGAAGATTATATCCGGAATTTCGGCGCACTTTCCGTCGAAATTATGCACACAGTAGGCGTTGTCCCAGAAAATGCGGAAATCTTCTGCCGCAGGCTTCAGCGCGGCAAAACGGCGGACTACATCGGCGCTGTAAACTATTCCGGTGGGGTTTTCGTACTTCGGAACGCACCAGATACCCTTTATCTTATCGTCGCTGCTTACCAGCTTTTCCACGATATCCATATCAGGACCGTCGGAGTTCATCGGCACTGGAACAAGCTCGAAACCGAAATGCTCGGTTATCGCGAAATGCCGGTCGTAACCCGGAACAGGGCAAAGGAACTTTACCTTATCGCACTTGCCCCAGGGCTTTGTGCTGCCATATACGCCGAACTGCATTGCTCTTGCAACGGAATCATACATAAGAGTAAGGCTGGAATTACCGCCTACGATTATCATGGAGGGGTCAACGCCCAGCAGGTCTGCAAAAAGCTTCTTAGCCTCGGTGATACCTGTAAGGAAGCCGTAATTGCGGACATCAACGCCGTCAGCGTCGATAAGAGAAGAGCTGCTGTTGAGAACGTCGAGCATTGGCATGCTCATATCAAGCTGCTCCTTGCAGGGCTTACCTCTTGACATATCAAGCTTAAGTCCCTGTGATTTGAAATCGTCGTACTGCTTCCGGCACTCGTCCCTGAATGCCTTGAGCTGCTCTGCGGTCATATCCTTCAAAGCCATAACTAAATCTCCCTTTCAATCTCTGTTGATCATCTGCGGCACACACCGCAGTCCACTATATATAATATAACATTTTTTCGGATTTTGCAAGTGTTTTATAAAACTCCGTCAGATTGTTTTCAAAAAATACACAACTGTCCGTGTGTGACGGACAAAATCACTGCTTATACTAATAATCATTTGTTCTATGGATAAAGACGGTGGATAGAATACGACCAATCAAGGAAAACGACCGCAGGCGGGCTTTCGCCCGGCAAGGGAGGTTGACGC
>OGQU01001938.1_pt1 | contig 14648 bp, 12 predicted proteins | sample 1553341 | NCBI WGS metagenome assembly OGQU01 (sample SAMEA2579920, study PRJEB22360) | human gut metagenome | biome: human gut; feature: human-associated habitat; material: faeces | place: Denmark | collected 2008/2010 | reverse complement strand
CAGCACTCGCGGTGGGTGTTGAGATCGATGAGGTGCGCGCGGGCCTGAAGAGCTTCACCGCGCTCGAGCATCGCATTGAGGCGTGCGGCGCTGTGGGCGGTGTTGAGTGCTATAACGATTCCAAGGCGACCAACACCGATGCGGTCGAGAAGGCACTGACGGCATTTCCCGATGACGACGTGATCTTGCTGCTCGGCGGCCACGATAAGGGCACGCCGCTCACGGACTTCGCGCGCGTCGTTATGGACAACGTGCGCTCGGTCGTCTGCTTTGGCGATGCGCGCGAGCGCTTCACCGCCGCTATGGACGAGGCCGATGTCGATGGCGATGTGGATATCGCCCAGGCGGATGACCTACGCGACGCCGTGGACGTCGCCCGTTCGCTGTCGAGCCGTGGTGACGTGATCTTACTTTCTCCTGCCTGCTCTTCGTTCGATGAGTTCTCGGGCTATGAGGAGCGCGGCCGCGTGTTTAAGGACTACGTGGCCCAGCTTGCCGCTGCAGCGAAATCACAAATGGAATAGGGGTTGCGGTGAGAGAGGAGAGCCCCCGACAAGGTATGAGGAGGCCCGACTCGGACCGTGCTTCCTCACGGCGCAGCACACCGCGTTCCAGCCGCGGCGGGCAGTCGTTTAGCGAACGCTATATTGCCGGCGTTCCCGCCCGCATCATGCGCCCCCGTTTGATATTCATGGCCTGCTTGTTTACCTTGGTATGCTTTGGCCTGCTGATGGTGTACTCGGCGTCTTCGGTCGAGGCGCTGCACGAGAATGGCTCGGCGACGTTTTTTCTGGGTCGACAGGCCGCGTTTGCCGTGGTCGGTGTTCTGGCGCTGATTGCCATCGTGCGCATCTTGCCGGACAGTTGGTTTGGGGAAGACGTGCTCAGGATCTTCCTCATAGGCATGATAGGGCTACTGTTTCTGGTGTTCTTGGTGGGCAGCGGCAGCCGTGGCGCCACGCGCTGGCTCAACATCGCCGGCATTCAGTTCCAGCCTTCCGAGTTTTTAAAGCCATTTGCCATTGCGTATTCGGCCATCATGCTCGATCGCTTCTTTTCGCCCGGCGGCAACATCAACGAATTCCTTCGCAAGATGGGCATCTACCTGGGCATTTCGCTCTTTCTGATCTTTATCCAGCCCGATTTCGGTACTGTCCTGATCATCCTGTTGACCCTCATGTGCATGGCGTTGTTTGCGGGTCTCGACCCCAGATTTATCATCGGCGTGCTAATCTTCGGCATTCTCGTGATCGTGATTGCGCTTGTCGCAGAGCCGTACCGTATGGTGCGTATTCAGGTTGCCTTGAACCCTTGGGCCGACGAGTATGGTGACGGCTATCAGGCCACGCTTGCCATCATGGCCTTTGCCTCGGGCGGTCTGTTCGGCCGTGGCATCGGCAACTCAACCATGAAGTACTCGTATCTGCCCGAGGCGCACAATGACTACATCCTGGCCATCATTGGCGAGGAAGTCGGCTTTGTCGGAACCGTGCTGTTCTTCTTGGTGTTTGCGATGCTGATCTACTCGGCGTTTCGCATTGCCGAGCAGGCGACCGATCGTCGGGGCGCGCTCATGGCGTCTGGCTCCGCGGTCATTCTCGCAGTGCAGTTTTTGATTAACGCGCTGGGCATCCTCAACGTGTTTCCCATGACGGGCAAACCGTTGCCGTTTATTAGCTACGGCGGTTCGTCGATTATTGTGTCGCTTATGCTTGCCGGGTTGATCCTGCGCGTTTCGTACGAGAGCGCCCGCCGCGATGAGTATGACCGCCGCCGTGAGAGCTTTGCCGTTATGGACGAGAGCACCGCCGGCGTAGCCCATGTGCGCGGTGAACGACCTTCGCGTAGCGGCTTTACCGTTCTGGATGGTTCTGCATCCGAGCCGGCAGCTCGTCCACGCCCGCGAATGGCTCCGCAAGGTCGTCCGCAGCGCCCCAGCCCTCGCAACGCGGGCGGCGGATATAATCGAATCGATTTGAACTCGGACCCGTCGGCGCGTCTGCGTACCGACGACCAGGGACCGCGTGTACGAAGGGACTACCATGACCGATAAAATGACCGTTGCTATTGCAGCCGGCGGCACGGCAGGACACATCAACCCCGCGCTCGCCTTGGCCGAAGAACTGCGTGACCGTGGCCACCACGTTGTGTTCGTGGGCCAGTCGCGCAAGCTCGAGGGTCGTCTGGTCCCCGAGGCTGGGTTTGATTTTGTGCCCATTACGGTCACGGGCTTCGACCGCTCCCGTCCTTGGACGGCGCTGACCTCGCTGTGGCGTGTCAACAAGGCCAAACGTGCGCTCGCCAGTCATTTCTCAAAGGTCGGCAAGCCCGATGCTGCCGTCGGTTTTGGTGCCTATGTCGAGGTTCCGCTGCTGGGGTGGTGCAAGGGCGCAGGCGTTCCGTATCTGCTGCATGAGCAGAACTCTGTTCCGGGCCTGGCCAACAAGATGATGAACTCCCACGCCGCCCGCGTGTGCATCTCGGTGCCGGCAGCGCGTTCGGTCTTTGAGCGCGAAGGTGACCCTGACCACGTGCTCATGACCGGCAACCCCGTACGTCGCTCGGTAATCGAAGGCGATCGCGCTCGCGGCCGCAAGGCACTTGGCGTTCCCGAGGACGCTACGCTGCTGCTCGTCTTTGGCGGTTCACTTGGCGCCCAGCACCTCAACGAGCGCGTGGTTTCGCTCAAAAACGAGCTGCTTTCGCGCAAGAACCTCTATGTGTTGCATTCGACGGGTGCCGACGGCTTTGAGGAGACCGAGCGCGCTTTGGCGCTGACGCCCGAGGAGGCGAAGCGTTACCGCGTCCAGCCTTACATCGACAACATGGGCGATATGCTGGCTGCTGCCGATTTGGTGCTCTCGCGTTCGGGCGCATCGAGCGTGGCCGAGATCGCTGCGCTCGCTGTGCCCTCAGTGCTCGTGCCGTATCCGCATGCGACGGCCGACCACCAAACCACCAATGCCCGGTATCTGGTCGACGCCGGGGCCGGCGTGCTCTGCGCCGATGCCGATATCGACGGTTCTGCCTTTGCCGATGAGCTGCTGCATCTGGTCGATGACGCGGCGGCGCGCGACGCCATGCGTCAGGCGGCGCGTGGTCTGGCTCAGGATAGGGCCGCCGCTCTTCTGGCGGATGCGGTAGAGGGTTTGCGTTAGTTAGACGGGATATCGTCGGTCGACCTCGCGCTGATGCGGTAGGTGCGGTACAGTTAATGGGTTACAGGCAGTGTTTACGCAAGGAGTACACGAGCACATGGCTGATTCCCAGACTGCAACCTCCGCGCCCGAGTTTAAGAGCGCCCACTTTATCGGTATCGGCGGCGCCGGCATGAGCGGCATCGCCCTCGTTCTGCACGAGCGCGGTTATGCCGTTACCGGCTCCGACCTTAAGACGTCACGTTATATCCGCCAGCTTACCCGCGCTGGCGTGAAGGTGCATGTGGGCCATGAGGCCGCCACGATCGACGAGGTCAAGCCCGACGTGGTTGTTGTCTCCACCGCTATTCCGGAGTCCAACCCCGAACTCGTGCGCGCTCGCGAGCTTGGTATTCCCGTGTGGCCCCGTGCCAAGATGCTCTCTGCTTTGGGCCACGGCTACACCACCGTCGCTGTTGCCGGCACGCATGGCAAGACTACCACGTCTTCGATGTGCGCCACCATGCTCGACCGCATGGGTCTGGATCCGAGCTTCTTGATCGGCGGCATCGTCGAGGGCTATGACACGAACGGCAAGAACGGCTCGGGCGACTACTTTGTCGCCGAGGCCGACGAGTCCGACAGCTCCTTCCTGTTCCTGAACCCCAACGTAGTCATTGTGACCAACGTCGAGGCCGACCACCTCGATCACTACTCGGGTATCGAGGAGATCGAGGCAACTTTCGCCAAATTCATGAGCCTGGTGGGCGAGGACGGCACCGTCATCGTCTGCGGTGAGGACCCGCATCTGGTCGAGCTCGCCAAGTCGACGGGCCGTCACGTGCTTTCCTACGGCTTTGCCGAGAGCAACGACATCGTCTGCATGCACCCGGATGTCAAGGGCATCCAGAGTGACTTTATCGTTCGCTTTGAGGCTGGCACTGAACATGCCGTGGAGATCAAGAGCAATCCCGGTCGCCACAACATGCTCAACGCCACGGCGGTGCTCACCGTCGCCCATGTCCTGGGCCTTGACATCGACGCCGCCGCCAAGGCGCTCTCGAGCTTTGAGGGCGTTCGCCGCCGCTTTACCCACGTGGGCGATATCGATGGCATCACCGTGATCGATGATTACGGCCATCACCCCACCGAGATCAAGGCGACGCTTGCTGCCGCTTCGTCGCTGGGCTACAAGCACGTCGACGTCGTGTTCCAGCCGCACCGCTATTCGCGCCTGCAGGCCCTGTGCGACGACTTTGCCGATGCATTTGCCAATGCCGATAAACTGCTGCTGATTGATGTGTTCTCGGCTGGCGAGATGCCCATTCCGGGTGTTACCTCTAAGATGCTCGCCGATACCGTGCGCGCCAAGCATCCTGGCAAGGAGGTCGTGTACTGCTCCAGCCGTCTTGAGCTCAATCAGGAGCTCGAGCAGATGGTGGGCGAGGGCGACCTGCTGCTCACCATGGGTGCCGGTGACGTTACGACCGTCGGTCCCGAGTTTATCGAGTATCTGACTGCCAAGAAAGACGCTTAAGTCTAATGGGTCTGTTTAACGCCGTCATGGCGCTCTCGGGCATGATCGACACGGATGTGATCGAGGACGAGCGCCTTGCGCGTCATACGAGTTATCGTATCGGCGGCAAGGCCGACCTCTTTGTGACGTGCCATAGCTATCATGCCCTTCGCCGCGCCGTGGCGGTGCTCGATCGCGAGCAGGTGCCGTGGGTCATCATCGGCAAGGGCTCCAATCTGCTGGTTGCCGATGGCGGTTATCGCGGCGCCGTCATTTCGCTCGGACGTGAGTTTCAGCGCACGGTTGTTGCCGATGACGGTTGTACGCTGACGGTCGGTGCGGGCGTGATGTTTGCGCGCCTGGTCAACGATGCCCTGTCGCGTAGCCTCTCGGGCCTTGAGTTTGCCGTTGGCATCCCTGGTTCGGTTGGCGGTGCGATATCTATGAATGCCGGCACACGGACCGAGTGGATTGGCTCGCTGGTTGAGGATGTCGTAACGTTTGACCCGGCATCCGGTATCAAGCATTATGCGGGGTCCGAGATTACTTGGGGCTACCGCGAATGTAGCCTTCCCCGCAATGAGATCATCCTCGAGTGCGTGCTCAAGCTTAAACCGGCGCCCAAGGCCGACATTCGCGAGCGCATGGAGCGGTACCTGACGAGGCGCAAGCGTACACAGCCCATGGGTCGCGCATCCTGCGGGTCGGTCTTTCGCAACCCGCCCGATGCGAGCGTGGGCAAGCTTATCGAGGATTGTGGATTAAAGGGTTTTTCGATTGGCGGCGCGGAAGTTTCGCCCGTTCACGCTAATTTTATCGTTAATAACGGAACTGCCTCGGCCGATGACGTTGCCGCGGTTATCAGACATGTGCACGGAAAGGTGAGGGAGGCGTATGGCATCGAGCTCAGACCGGAAGTTAAATTCCTCGGCTTCTAGAGCATCGAAACCCACCTTCCGCCGCGCCGGAGGGCGTTCCGGCGCGCCTGCCAAACCTCAACGCAATACCGTCGCGCATTCTAAGTCTGTCGGGCATGCTCGACAGACCAGTCGTCCGGTCGTCGGCTCGCAGCTCGGTAATCGTCCGGCCGCAAAAAAGTCCTCGCGTCCCTCGGTGACGTCAAAGCCTGTTATGGGCGCCAAACCTGCCCGTCCCATGGCAACTCCTAAGCCCTCGACGGGAACTAAAGCGCCGCGTCCAGGTCGCACGCTGGGCGCATCGAAACCGCGCTCGCTGACATCGGTGCCGGCTACCGCCAAGAAGCCTTCGGGTAAAAAAAGCGTCAACCCGTTGTCTTCACTTGGGGCGATGGTAAATAAAACATCAGACGCCGCTTCTGTCGTTACAGGCAAAGGCAAAATCGTTGGCGGCGTTCTGGCCGTCTTGGCCGTGCTCGTCGTCGTTGCCATCGTGGTGATTAACTCTGGATTATTTACCGCCACTGATATTCAGATTCAAGGCAGCGAGCATGTGACGAAGCACGATGCTATCCAGCTGATCGATTTGCCCGAGGGAACGTCGCTTTTTAACGTCGATCCCGACCAGATTACCGAGGACCTCAAGCAGAACCCGTGGGTCTCGGGCGTAGATGTCCAGCGTCAGTTCCCGCATACGCTCATCATTACGCCGATGGAGCGCAAGGTCATCGCAATTGCCTATATCAGCTCCGATGACCTTGCCTGGGCCATCGGGGATGATGACACCTGGATCGCCCCGCTGTCGACGTCGGTCGAAGTGGATGACCAGGGCAACGTCATCACGACGGGGCAGGGCTCAAATACCCTGACCGGCATTGATGCCGCGCTGGCGCTCGCTAAGCACTATGGCGCGGTGTTGTTGACTGATGTCTCGGCGGATGTCGCTCCGGTTTCCGGCCAGGCGGTGAGCTCCAAGGCCGTTAAGGCTGGCTTGGATTATGTGCGTGGTTTTTCGAGCGAGTTCTTGGGACAAGTCAAGGATATTTCCACGCCTTCGGTCGAAGCCATCTCGGCAAACCTCAATAACGGCATTGAGGTGTCGCTGGGCGATTCGGACGATATCGTCAAGAAGGAACGCGTAGTCACCAAGTTGCTTTCGCAGGTAGAGGGCGTAACGTATATCAATGTGCGCTCTCCGGGTAACTATACATTTAGGAACGCTCCGACCTCGTAGCGCTGGTTGATGCTTTGTTGAGGGGCCATACCACGCCGTTTATCTGGTTTGTTTGGTTTTCACGGTCAATTATTTGACTGATACGTTCATAATGTGCAAACATAATACGGTTTACCTTTGCATTTACTTTCAACCTGAAGGTTAATGTGCGCAGGGGTCGACCCATGCTATGGCTATAACCTTTGTTCGGAGGACCGACATGCACGAGACAGAGATCAACAACTACCTTGCCGTCATTAAGGTGGTCGGCGTCGGCGGCGGCGGTACCAACGCGGTCAATCGAATGATCGAAGAGGGCATCCGCGGCGTCGAGTTTGTTGCCATCAACACCGATGCTCAGGCACTCGCGATCTCTGATGCCGATATCAAGGTGCACATCGGCACCGACCTTACCCGCGGCCTGGGCGCCGGCGCCAACCCCGAGGTTGGCCGCAAGGCTGCCGATGAGTCCCGCGACGACATTGCCGAGGCGCTCGCTGGCGCCGACATGGTGTTCATCACCTGCGGCGAGGGCGGTGGCACCGGTACCGGCGCTGCTCCCATCGTTGCCGATATCGCGATGAACGAGGTCGGTGCGCTGACCGTCGCCGTCGTGACCAAGCCCTTCACCTTCGAGGGCCGCAAGCGCAAGAAGAGCGCCGAGGAGGGCATTAAGACCCTCTCCGATTGCGTCGACACCATGATCGTCATCCCTAACGATAAGCTGCTCGACATCGCCGAGAAGAAGACCACCATGCTCGAGGCCTTCGCGATTGCCGATGGCGTCCTTTCCCAGGGCACCCAGGGCATCACCGACCTCATCACCGTCCCCGGTATCATCAACCTGGACTTCGCCGATGTTAAGACCATCATGAAGCAGGCCGGTACCGCCATGATGGGTATCGGTACCTCTTCTGGGGACACCCGTGCCGTCGACGCTGCCCAGCAGGCCATCTCCAGCCCGCTGCTCGAGAGCTCCATCGATGGCGCCACGCGCGTGCTGCTCTCCATCGCCGGTTCCAAGGACCTGGGCATCCAGGAGATCAGCGACGCCGCCGACGTTGTCGCCAACGCCGTCGACCCCGAGGCCAACATCATCTTCGGTACCGTTGTCGACGAGTCCCTGGGCGATCAGGTGCGTATCACCGTCATCGCTACGGGCTTCTCCGACTCCAACGTCAACCGTCAGGACGAGCTCTTTGCTGCTCAGCAGTCTCAGAGCAAGGCCGCTGCCTCCGCTGAGCCGCAGCGCACCGCTCCTGCCACGAGCCCGGCTCAGGCCGCTCCGACCCGCAACGTCGGTGGCACCGAGCTTCCTAACTTCGGCAACGATCAGTTCGAGCTTCCCGACTTCCTGAAGCGCGGTAGCTTCTAAGTCGTTCTTTGCATTGTTGTGCACAGGGGCGTGTCCGTATGGACGCGCCCTTTTTATTTCGACTTTGTAAACTAGAACCTCCAATCTCTTTACGTTCCCTTTACGATTGCCTCCAGCGCAGCAGGTATCCTTTTAGAGAAGTATGACAGCCGTATAAACGCGGGCTGTAGCGGCGATGCCGCGGTACTTGTGTTATTAGGAGGCTTTAGTATGGCAGCACGTGCGGACAAAGTTTCGCGTGTCGACCATGATGGAGTTACGTTGGTGGAGGGCGCGACATCCGATGTTCGCTTTGCCTTCACCGAGCGTGCCGGTGGCGTTTCCGAAGATGCGTACTCCTCACTCAACTTGGGCTCGCATGTTGGCGATGACCCCTTTGCTGTTCAAGAAAATCGTCGTCGTGCGCTCGAGGCTATGGGTGCCGCCGAGTGCGAGCACAACCTGCTCGTTCCCAATCAGGTCCATGGTGATCATATCGTTGCGGTGACCTCGAACGGCGCCGATGACCTTGAGGACGTTCGCGAGCAGATTGCCGAGGGCTGTGATGCCATCGTCTGCACGGCGCATAACGTGCCCGTGCTGCTCTGCTTTGCCGACTGCGTTCCCGTGGTGCTGGTGGCCCCCGGCGGATTTGCCGTGGTGCACTCCGGTTGGAAGGGCACGATTGCACGTATTTCCGCCAAGGCGTGCCAGGCGCTTTGCGATGCTGCCGGTTGCGATGCGAGCGACGTTTCCGCCTATATCGGCCCCCATATCTTGGGTGACGAATATGAGGTATCCCAGGAACTCATGGATCGCTTTGCCGCCGAGTTCTCTTGCATCGATGCGAATACCTCTCGCATGCTCGATCTTTCCGCTGCCATTCGCGAGGCGCTGGTAGATGTCGGTGTCGACGCGGATAATATCGTGGATACCCAGCTTTCGACCGTGCGTCAGAACGACCGCTTTTATTCCTACCGTAACGAGGACGGCACCTGTGGGCGCCATGCTGCGATCGGCGTGATGCTATGAGAAAGATCGTATCGGTCCTGAGCGCCGCTGTGCTTACGCTTACGCTGTGCGCCTGTTCTTCGGGATCTTCTAGCTCTTCCATTACCGTGGCCGGCTCCACGACCTGCCTTCCTATCGCCGAGATTGCGGCCGAGGGCTTTAAGGAGGAGACCGGCATCGACGTGCTCGTTTCCGGTTTGGGTTCTTCCGCTGGGATCGAGGCCGTCAGCGCCGGCACGGCCGATATCGCCAGCTCCTCCCGTGGGCTCAATGCCGACGAACAGGATCTGGGCCTGACTCCCATCGTCATTGCCCACGACGGTATTGCGGTCATCGTGAACGACGACAACCCCGTCGATAACCTCTCGACCGAGCAGCTCCGCGATATCTACGCCGGCAAGATTACCAATTGGAAAGAGGTCGGTGGCGAGGACCTGAGGATTCAGGTCATCAACCGAGACGAGGCGTCCGGTACGCGCGAGGCCTTCCGTACCATCGTGATGGATGGCACGCCGTTCGATCGCCGCTCGGCTGTTCTTTCGGGTACGGGCCAGGTGCGCGACGTGGTATCTCGTTCGCGTGGGGCCATCGGCTACATTTCGCTGGGCTTCGTCGATAGCCTCAACGCCAAGACCTCGGTCAAGGCCGTCTCGGTCAATCATGTTGAGGCGTCCGAGAAGACGGTCGCGAGTGGCGGCTATCCCATCTCGCGCGACCTTTACTTCTTTGTGAAGGGTGCGCCTTCGCAGCAGGCGCAGGATTACATCGACTATGTGACGTCCGAAAAGATGGACAAGCAGATTCGCGAGGCGGGCTTTATTCCCGTCACCAACGACGAGAAGGGGAGTGAGTAGCATGGAAGCACAGGAAAACTCCCAGACTGAGCAGAATGTTCAGACGCCCAAGAAGCGCGAGCTGCTCGTATCGCGCAGTACCTATATCAAGGAGAAGGCGCTGCAGTGGATTTTCTTTGCCTGCGCGTTCTTGGCGGTCGTTACCGTCATCCTGATTTTTGTCTTTACCACGTACTCGGCGCTGCCCGTCTTTACTGACATCGGGCTGGCGGACTTCTTTAGCTTTACGTGGGCGCCTTCCGAGGGCCACTACGGCATCTTGTCGCTGCTTGCCGGCTCGGGTCTGGTGACCGTCGGTGCGCTCGCCATGGGCGTGCCGCTGGGCGTGGGTACGGCCGTTTACCTGGTCGAGATTGCCAGCAAGCGCGTGCGCAAGCTCATCAGCCCCGCCGTTGACCTGCTGGCGGGCATACCCTCCATCATCTACGGCTTCTTTGGCATGATCATCATCCGCCCGTTTATCGCACAACTGACCGGCGGCCTTGGTTTTGGTGCGCTGACGGCGTGGTTTGTGCTCGCCATCATGATCGTCCCTACCATCACCACGCTCACCATCGATGCTCTCAATTCCATTCCCATGGGCATTCGCGAGGCATCGTATGCCATGGGCGCCACCAAGTGGCAGACCATCTATAAGGTCGTGCTACCTGCCGCGAAGCTGGGTATCGTTGATGCCATCGTGCTGGGTATGGGCCGTGCCATCGGCGAGACCATGGCCGTGCTCATGGTCGTAGGTAACGCCCCGGTTATTCCCGACAGCATTGCGAGCCCCATCTCGACGCTCACGAGCCAGATTGCGCTCGACATGAGCTATTCCTCGGGTCTGCACCGCTCGGCGCTGTTCGGCATGGGTGTGGTCCTGTTTATCATCTCCGCCACGCTGGTGGGCATCGTCCGTCTGATTTCCAAGAAGAAGAGGGGGTAGGCTATGTCCGATTCCGTTGACACGACGGTCGATACGACCTCGTCGCGCGAGCGCATCAAGCGTGCCCTTTCCCACGGCAAGAAGGGCCGCATCAACAAGGACCTGTCCAACAAGATCATGCTTGGCGTGTTTCGTGCCGCTGCCTACATCACCACGCTGGTGCTGGTCGCTATCATCGCCTACGTGGTCATCAACGGCCTGCCACACATCTCGCTCGACTTTATCTTCGGTTGGCCCCAGGGCGTCAACGCCGAGGGCGGAATTTGGCCCACGATCGTCTCGACCGTCTACGTGACGGCGCTCGCCATGCTTATCTGCACGCCGATCGCTGTGCTGGCAGCCGTCTATCTGGCCGAGTACGCCAAGCAGGGCAAGGTCGTCGAGCTCATTCGCTACGCTGCTGACGCTTTGGCCTCGGTGCCCTCCATCGTTATGGGCCTGTTTGGCTACGCCTTGTTTGTCGAGGCTATGGGCCTGGGCCTTTCGATGGTCTCTGCCGCTCTGGCACTCGCGCTCTTGATGCTCCCCATCGTCATGCGCACCACCGAAGAGGCCATTCGCGCCGTTCCGCGCTATATCCGTTGGGGCGCGTACGGCCTGGGCGCCACCAAGTGGCAGGTTGTCTCCAAGATCGTGCTTCCTTCTGCCTTTGGCCGTATTGCCACGGGCATCGTCCTCGCCATCGGCCGTGCCATCGGCGAGACCGCGGTGGTGCTCTACACCATGGGCCAGGCCATCAATCTACCTATCTCGCCGCTCGATTCCGGCCGCCCCATGACGGTCCATCTGTACCTGCTTGCCAACGACGGCATCAACATGAACGCAGCCTACGGCACCGCGCTCTTGCTGATGGTGATCATTCTGGCCTTCAACCTGTTTGCGCGCTTCCTGTCGCGCAAGCGTCGCTAGTTAAGGAGTCCCATGTCCGTTTATCAGTCCGCTCCCACGCTGGAGCAAGCGGCCATTACGGCCAAGGATTTCAACTTTTGGTACGGTGACTTTCATGCGCTGACGGGGCTCGACCTCAACATCGCCAAAAACGCCATCACCTCCTTCATTGGCCCTTCGGGTTGCGGAAAGTCGACGTTTTTGCGCTGCATCAACCGCATGAATGACCTGATCGAGGGTACGCGCGTCGAGGGCACCATGACGCTCGACGGCAACGATATCTATGCCGAGGGTGTCGACCCGGTCGACCTCCGTCGTCGCGTGGGCATGATCTTTCAGCAGCCCAACCCGTTTCCCAAATCCATCTACGAGAATGTCGCCTTTGGCCCTCGTCTGCAGGGCGTGACTAGCAAAAGCGACCTCGATGATATCGTGGAAGAATCGCTCAAGCGCGCCAACCTCTGGAAAGAGGTATCCAATCAGCTCAACAAGGATGGTTTGGCGCTCTCGGGCGGTCAGCAGCAGCGTCTGTGCATCGCGCGCGTGCTTGCGGTGCAACCCGATGTCCTTCTGATGGACGAGCCCTGCTCCGCCATCGACCCCACGTCCGTCTCTAAGGTCGAGGATCTGATGGCCGAGCTGGCGCCCGAGATGACGATCATCATCGTCACGCATTCAATGCAGCAGGCAGCTCGCATTAGCGACTACACCGCATTCTTCTTGCAGGAAGTTGCCGGCGAGCCCGCTACGCTCATCGAGTATGGTCAAACCGACGCGATCTTCACCAGCCCGGTGGACTCGCGGACGGAAGACTATATCACCGGCCGCTTTGGCTGATCGGTGCGACTAGTCCCAAGCCGATCGGATCTGGTCCGGTGCGTATTCACTGTGCGGGCGGCATGACCGCACCCAACTGATTGGAGTGAACCATGCGCAAACTGTTTTCCCGTCAGCTCATCGAGGCCCGTCACGAGATGCTGAGCATCTACGAGGCCGTCGATCTGGCCCTCCACGATGCCGTGAAGGCCTATGTGACCGACGACCGCAAGCTCGCCACCAAGACCAAGAAGCGCACGCTTTCGATTGACGCACGCTGCGCCAACCTGGAGGCCGTCTGCTACAACCTGATTGCCACGCAGTCACCGGTCGCCTCCGACTTCCGCTTGCTGCAGACGATCATCTACGTCGACTTTAACCTGCAGCGCATGACCGATAAGGTTCGCCAGATTTGCCGCGCCACGCGTCATATGATCAAGGCCGACATCTCGCTGCCCAAGGAGCTTGTCGGCACGGTCGAGGCCGAGGCTGAGGCCGTCTACCAGGTGCTGGGCTCTTCGCTTTCTGCGCTCGTCACCAACGACATGTCCATCATCTGCAACTTGGCCGTCGAGGACGAGCCAGTGCACGCCGCCTACGAGAAGTTCTTCCGCACCTTTAACCGCATGGACACGGGCGATTTTATGGACGACGACAGCAACTATGACGACCTGCGCCGCGCCATCATGGTATCGCGCTATCTCGATCGCATCGCCTCGATTTCCATCGATGCCGCCTGCCGTCTGACCTTCCTGTTGACCGGACAGCGTATGACTGCCGGTGATATCGCCTGCACTGATGAGGATGAGCTCGAGAGCATGCGCGTGCCTTCGGGCGAGGGTGTTATCATGAGGCCCGCCGTCGATGCACGCTACGTTGCCAAGGTGCCCGTTAACGAGGTCAGCGAGGGTCTTCGCTACCTGCTCGATCATCTTGAGGATGAGGACGATGGCGAGGACGACGAGGAGTAAGTAACCCCGTTCGTCGAAAGATTGTAAATACCTAAGTGAGCGCGGCCTTGCACATGCGGGGCCGCGCTCTTGCGTTAGCATGGGACTACTTGTTTGGCTGTCAGCGGAGGCGATTGGCAATGGATAACTATTTGGACTTGATGCGCGCTCGCCGCGAGCAGATTCTGGAACGTTTTTATGCGGCGCTCGATCGCGCGGGCCGTCCCCACGACGCCGCGCGCCTCATTGCCGTGTCCAAGACCGTTGGTGTCGATGAGACCGTTGCCGCCATCCAGGCGGGGTATCGCCATTTTGCCGAGAATCGCCCGCAGGAGCTGGTTCGCAAGCTCACAGGTTTGGCGGAGCATCCGGAGCTGCCCGAGGTGCGCTTCGATATGATCGGCAACCTGCAGACCAATAAGATCAATGCGGTGCTGGGCTCAGCCGAGCTGATTCACTCGGTGGGTTCGCTGCATCTGGCGCAGGCGATCTCGAGCCGTGCTGCCCGCAAGATTGAGGCAGGCGAACTCGCCGGCCCCCAGCGTGTGCTCATTGAGGTCAATGTGAGCGGCGAGGAGTCCAAGGGCGGCTTTTCGCCCGATGAGATTCGCGCCGCCGCGGGTGAGCTTGCAGAACTTGAGGGAATTTGCGTACAGGGGCTTATGACTATGGCGCCCCGGGGGAATAAGGATGTGGCACGCCGCACCTTTGCGGGGCTTCGTGAGCTGAGGGATGAGCTGGAGGCGGCGCATCCCGATTTGAACCTGCCTGAGCTTTCCTGCGGTATGAGCGAGGACTTTGAGTCTGCCCTTGAGGAGGGCTCTACGCTCGTTCGCCTGGGCAGGGTAGTATTTAGCCCGGAGTTTGCAGTAAAATAAGGCTCTGAAGTGCGCACTGATTATCGGGGCGCCTGCACTAAACCGCGAGAGGACACAACCATGGGCTTCCTTGACGAGATTAAAAATAAGATGCACCTGGGCGGCCAGCAGGGTTACGACCAGGGTTATGGCCAGGACGACGACTACGGCTACGATGACGGCTACGACGATGGCTATCAGAACAACGGC
>OGQU01001936.1_pt1 | contig 14654 bp, 8 predicted proteins | sample 1553341 | NCBI WGS metagenome assembly OGQU01 (sample SAMEA2579920, study PRJEB22360) | human gut metagenome | biome: human gut; feature: human-associated habitat; material: faeces | place: Denmark | collected 2008/2010 | reverse complement strand
ACTCTTTCTATTACGGGATAATGTTTAACCTGTCCAACTTTTGGGGTGCAGTTCAAAACGCTTTACACACAACCTCGTTTTACCAAACTGGATGACTTCATGCCTGGCACAGGCTTAGGTCTTTATTCCTGTCGCCTCATTGTCACTCGTCTGGGTGGTTCCATTTATCTCGATACATCTTATCGGGATGGCGCATGTTTCTGCATTGATTTACCGGATGAGAAGTGATTTTTCTATTTCCGGGCGTGGAAATAAAAGATAATCACGTATATTTGCTTTAATTAAAAGCAAAAACTATGGAAGAACAAGCTAATTACATCAAACGTATAGAGATACACAGGTTGTGGGATCGCTTTGACATAGCTTGGGACTTACGTCCCGACGTGAATATCCTTTCCGGTATCAACGGAGTGGGGAAAACCACGATCCTTAACCGTTCCGTCCACTATCTGGAAGAACTTTCGGGGGAGATAAAGAACGGCGAGATAGAGGGCGTACGTGTTACCTTCGACCGTCCGGATGCCACGTATATTCCTTACGACGTAATTCGTAGTTACGACCGCCCCTTGATTATGGGCGACTTTACCGCCCGCATGGCCGATCCGAACGTCAAATCCGAACTGGACTGGCAACTTTATCTCTTGCAACGCCGATACCTCGATTACCAGGTGAATATTGGCAACAAGATGATCGAACTCCTTTCCGGTGATGAGGAACAGCGTTCACAAGCCGCTTCCTTATCCCTTCCCAAGCGGAAGTTCCAGGATCTGATGGATCAGTTATTCAGCTATACCCGCAAAACCATAGATCGCCGCAGCAATGAAATCATCTTCTATCAGGACGGTGAACGCCTGTTGCCCTATAAACTATCTTCCGGTGAAAAACAGATGCTGATTATCCTGCTCACCGTGCTGGTGCGCGACAATGCCCATTGTGTCCTCTTTATGGATGAACCCGAAGCCTCTCTTCACATCGAGTGGCAGCAAAAACTTATCGGTATGATACGTGAATTGAATCCCAATGTGCAACTGATACTTACCACTCATTCTCCCGCCGTCATCATGGAAGGCTGGCTGGATGCGGTGACGGAAGTGAGCGATATTTCGACTGAGATATAAATAAAGGTGATAAAGTGATAATATAACCATGGCTACTTCTTTAAAACATAATCTTACATCCGCCTATTTCAATGCCGCCAACAAGCTTTATCCTAAGAAGGCGCGGCGTCGCATTGTGGCGTATGTGGAAAGTTACGATGATGTAGCTTTCTGGCGCACATTGTTGGCTGAGTTCGAGACAGATGAATATTATTTTCAGGTGATGCTGCCTTCGGCTACCTCTCTTGCCAAGGGTAAGAAGATGGTGCTGATGAATACGCTGAACACTACTGAACTGGGCAAGAGCCTGATAGCCTGTGTGGACAGTGACTACGACTTTCTGTTACAAGGCAAAACGAGCGTTTCACATAAGATAAACAGTAGTCCCTACATATTCCAGACGTACGCATATGCCATCGAGAATTTCCATTGTTATGCTGAAAGCTTGCATGAAGTTTGCGTGCAAGCTACGCTGAACGACCGTATGCTGATAGACTTTCCTGCTTTCCTGAAGCGTTATTCGCAAATTGTCTATCCGCTCTTTCTCTGGAACGTCTGGTTCTATCGCCAACGAGATACGTATACTTTCCCGATGTATGACTTCAATGCATGCACCCGCTTGCAGGAAGTCAATGTACATCATCCCGAACGAACACTGGAGCCCGTGCAGCGTGCCGTTGCCAAGAAACTTTCCGAGATGCGCAGACGTTTTCCGCGAAATATCAAGTCGGTGGAGGCTTTGGGTGTGGAACTGGAGAAGCTGGGACTGAATCCTGATACTACTTATCTCTACATACAGGGGCATCACCTCATGGATGGTGTTGTGATGAAACTTCTTATCCCCGTATGTACTGTGTTGCGTCGCGAGCGCGAACAGGAAATTAAGCGTCTGGCTGCCCACAACGAGCAATTCCATAACGAACTGACCAGCTATGAGAATAGCCAGACCAACGTCAGCTTGATGTTAAAAAAGAACAGCGGATACAAGAACCTTTACTTGTATCAGTGGTTAAAAGAAGATATAGGAGACTTCCTGAACAGGGAGCGTTAATTACTAACCATTAACACCAAAATTAATTCTTAGTATCATGAGCATTGTACAACAAATTAACGAAGGACTTCAGGCTTTAGGTTTCAGCCAGTCATTGGCTGCCCAGTTAGATCAATTTATAGCATTCCTGGGAGTTCTCCTGGTAGCTTATCTGGCGGATACTGTTTGCCGGAAGATCTTGCTGAAAGTCGTTTCGCGTTTGGTAAAGCAAACAAAAGCCACCTGGGATGACATTGTTTTCGACCGCAAAGTGATGGTGCATCTTAGCCGTATGGTGGCACCTATTCTTATTTATATCCTGCTTCCTCTGGCATTTTCCGACGCAGAGTCGGCAACGTTGGCGCTTATCCTGCGTTTCTGTCTCATCTTTATTATTATAATGTTTCTTAGCTTTATCAGCGCTTTGCTTACTGCGGTTTATACCGTATATAGCGAGAAGGAACAGTTTCGCGACCGTCCTTTGAAGGGACTCTTGCAGACAGTACAGGTCATCCTTTATTTTGTCGGTGGTATCATCGTTGTCAGCATACTGATTGACCGTTCGCCCGGTGTATTACTCACCGGTCTGGGAGCTTCGGCTGCCGTGCTGATGTTAGTATTCAAAGACAGTATCATGGGCTTTGTTTCCGGTGTGCAACTTTCTGCCAACAATATGCTGAAAGTAGGCGACTGGATCACTATGCCTAAGTATGGAGCGGACGGTGATGTAATAGAAGTGTCATTGAATACAGTGAAGGTTCGTAATTTCGACAAAACCATCACTACTATTCCGCCTTACTTGCTCGTAAGCGACTCTTTCCAGAACTGGCGTGGTATGCAGGAGAGTGGCGGACGCCAAACGTTCTATCAATATCGATATGAACAGTGTGCGGTTCTGTACACCTGAAATGTTGGCGAAGTATCGCAAGATACAGCTCTTGGCAAACTATGTTGAACAGACGGAACAAGTGATTAAGGAGTATAATGAAGAACATCATATCGATAACTCCATTCTTGTGAATGGTCGTCGCCAGACGAATCTTGGTGTCTTCCGTGCTTATCTGAATTGTTACCTGAAGAGCCATCCGGGGGTGAATCATAATATGACTTGCATGGTGCGCCAGCTTCAGCCTACCGATCACGGTATACCGTTGGAACTGTATTTCTTCTCTGCAACCACATCCTGGATACCTTATGAAGACTTGCAGTCTGATGTCTTCGACCATCTGTTGGCTATTATTTCTGAGTTTGATCTTCACGTATTCCAGTCACCATCCGGTGAAGATTTCCGCGAAAGGCTTAATTGAGATAATCGGCACCGATTCTCGATCTTTTCTCTCTTAGATGAGAATTTATGCCGGACAGTTCCTCTGAACTTGTCCGGCGTTGCCTTTGTAGAAGCTATTGCTTCGTGAATTATGTGTGTTTCTCGTTTTATTGTTTGATCCAGTTGCCGCTTGTCCAGTTGTCGCCTGTTTTTACAGCTCCCTTATATTCGGCTTTGGTGAAGAAACTGTCGGCACTGAGGTCTTTGCCACCATCAATAGTGCCTTCGTAGAGATTCTCCCAAGTGAAGTTCTGTGCAGTGAGGTTGCCCGTTGCTGCTGCGAACATATCGTTGGTGTAAATGCCTTCTTTGGAAGACAATGTTTTGCTGATAGCTACGTACTCCAGTTTAGATACACCCTCTTTCAGGGCTGTTTCAGTTTCTGTGGTTTCTACGGTCAGAGGTTGCCCTTTGCCGGTGATAAGCGTATTGTAAAGCTCCACTTGTGTTCCGGCACGCAGGCGTACGCCCTGTTTGCTGCCACCGTTGCCAATCAGTGTGAGGTTGGCGAGGATGGGGTGGGCAATGGGAGTAGCAGCGAAGTTCGTACCGTTGTTGTCACATTCCAGCAGACAGTCGCAGTCATACCCTAGTGTTTCCGCTGCTTCCTGATAGGCTACAAGGAACTGGGCTTTTCCGTTCCAGCCTTCAGTCCAGTCGAAGGAATCATCGCTGCAACTGGTAGATACGCAGTATTTTATGTTAACGGATCCGCCGAAGAACTCGAAACCGTCATCAGACCCTTGGTAAGCCTGGCAATATTCTACTGTGGTGCCGTTGCCTACGCCATAGAAGGTGAAACCATTGGCTTCGTGTTCCTCATCGAAAGCGTATCCGCTGTATTCGATACGCACGTAGCGCAGTGTACCGGAGTTGTCGGCATCGTTGTTACCCCCGTAAATGGCACCGCCTATTTCCGAGCTGCCTGTGCCGCTGGCTACATTAGTGTGTGCATATCCGCAGATGTGGATACCACCCCAGGCTCCGGCTTCTTTCTTTTCGGAGGTCATTACGATGGGGTTTTCGGCAGTACCCTGTGCATCGATCTTGGAACCTTGTTCTACGAGGATGTAGTCTACGATGTCATCGTGTTTGGCGATGATGGTTACACCCGGTTCTATTTTCAGTGTGGCGCCATTCTTCACTTTGTATTCTCCGGTCAGGTAGTAGATTTTTCCTTCTGCCAGAGTCTTGCTGGTGGTTATTTCACCTTTCAGCTCTTCAATGGTCTCTTCGGCTATACCGCTTTTCAGTGTCCAGCCTTGTGTCCAGTCGTTACTTGTGGGTACTGCACCCTGATAGGCGGCTTGAGTGAAGAAACTGTCGTCGCTCAGGTTTTTCCCGCCTTCGATAGTACCTACATAGCCGTTGGTGAACATGACGCTATAATTGATGATATTGTGGTTACCGTCTTTGGTGAATTCATTGGAAGAATAAATACCTTCCTTGCAGCTTATGTCCGTGGCCAGTGTGATGTATTGCAGCTCGGAGCTACCATCCATCAAAGCATTTTCTGTTTCTGTAGTTTCGGTGGTGAGGCATTGCCCTTTGCCTTTTACAATGGCGTTGTAGATTTTTGCCTTTGTACCGGCACGCAGGCGGATACCTTGCTTAGACTCTCCGTTACCTATCAGTGTCAGGTTGGCAAGTGTGGGGCAGGCTACGGGCGTTGCACCGAAGCTCTTGCCGTTGTTGTCGCACTCCATCAGGCAGTCGCAGTCGTATCCCAGTTCGTCTTTGGGGCTTTGGTAAGCTACGAGGAATTGTGCTTTGCCGTTCCAGCCTTCGGTCCAGTCGAAAGAGTCGTCGCTACAGTCGGTAGATACCAGATACTTCACATTGACGGAACCACCGAACCATTCGAAACCATCATCGGAACCCATGTATGCCTGGCAATACTCTACCGTTGTCCCGTTTCCTACACCGTAGAAGGTGATACCGTTGGCTTCGTGCTCTTCGTCGAAGGCAAATCCGGTGTACTCTACACGAACATACCGCAATGTACCGGAATTGTCGGCGTCATTATTGCCACCATAGGGTGCGCCGCCTATTTCCGAGCTACCTGTTCCGCCTTCGGCATTGGTGTGTGCGTATCCGCAGATGTGGATACCGCCCCATGCGCCTGGTTCTTTCTTTTCGGAAGTCATCACGATAGGGTTGCTGGCAGTGCCTTGTGCATCTATCTTGGCTCCTTGTTCTATGAGGATGTAGTCTACCACATCGTCATGTTTGGCAATAATGGTGACGCCTGCGGGAATCTTCAGTGTGGCACCATTCTTTACGTGTATGCCGCCACTTAGCGTGTAAGTCTTTCCGGCTTCCAGTTCCGTATCGCTTTCGATGTCTTTCGTCAGTTCATACTTGTTGTCTTCACCGCCGTCCCCGTTTCCGGGTTCGTTGTTGTCGGTACATGCAGTGAATAAGGTCATGCTTGCCGCAAGGGCCATAGTCATGAATTTCCAATTTGATGTTCTCATACTAATAATCGTTTAGTTGATAAAATGAGTTTCTATTGTTTGTCTCTCTCAAAATTTTTCTTTTCTCTTACAGGTCATAGCTGAAGCCAACTTCAAAGCCTGTACCCTTTCTGAAGCGTTCCACTTCTACTTTATCTCCGGTGGTAGGCACTTCTTGCTTGAAGAGGATGTCTTGGTTCAGCAGGTCGTTGACTTGCAACTTCACCGCGAAACGCCGGTTGAAGCGGTAACTGCCTGTAAAGTTCAGTGTGTGTACCGGCTGTTGCTTGATGTCTCCCAGACCGGAGATACCTACGGAGTGGATGCGGGGACCTTGCAGATTGTAGAGCAGGGCAACGCTGAGTTGGCGGTCGTTGCTGAAAGCGGGTGAATAGGTTAGGTCTGCATTTGCCAGGTAGGGCGATGCTCCCTGCAAGGCACGCTGGCTGTTGGTGTAGGCACCGCCTTTGGGCAGTTTCACGTTAGTGTACATATACGAGCCGTTCACGCCGAAACGCAGGTCTTTCACTATCTCTTTGCGGAATTCTATCTCCACCCCCGTTGCCATACCGTTGTCCGCATTGCGGAAAGAATGCACGGCGGAACCGCCTGACAGAGTCTGTACACGCTCTATCGGTGCTTTCAGGTGCTTGTAGTAGGCGGTGATGGAGAGCATATCCCCATTCTTTTCAAAGAGTTCGTAGCGCAGATCGATGTTATAGTTGTAGCCGTTTTGCAAATCAGCGTTACCGCGTATCTGTGCCGAACCGTAGGATTCCTGATAGAGGAAGGGGGCCATTTCGATAAACGAAGGACGCGTCACTGTGCGTGAGAAGGCAAAGCGCAGACTGTTCTTTTCGTTCATCTGGTATTTCATGTTCAGTGAGGGGAAAAGGTCGTTTTTGTTCAGTTCACTGCGTTCGGCTTTTCCGCCATCGGTATAGTAGTCTACCCATTGCTTGCTGATTTCGTAGCGTACTCCCAGGTTCACCAATAACGGGGCTACGGGGTAGTATTCAGTGGCAATGTATCCTGCATAAATGCTGTTACCGGCTGTATAGCTGTCTTTGGGCTGCTTCTTCCGGTCTATGGTGATGGAACCGTTTTCTACATTTTCCATGTTGAGGAAGGAGTCGGTATCGTAGATGTCGGTGATGGTAGGGTTCAGTTTGTTCAGGTTGTAGTAGAAGCGTGTACCCATATAGTCACGATTCTTGTCTTTATAGGTGAAACCGGCCTGCAACTTGTTGTTGTCGCCAAAGCGGTAGCTGGCGGTGAGGTCGCCCACCCATTCATCTTCATTCAGTGAGCCAAAGTAACGCATGGTTTCTTGGCGGTTCAGTTTGAAGAGTTTTATCTGGTCATCTTCACGGATGAACATTACTTGGCGGCGGTCGGGTTCGTCGCTGGAGGTCTTGCTGTACGAGCCGCTCCAGTTGAGGTCCCACTGTTTGCCGAAGTAGTGCTTGCCGTTTACTTGATGGTTTTGCAGACTGTAGATGTGTGTCACGTTGTTGCTGCCTATCAGATGGTGGTCTTCGTAGTCCACACCTTCGCGGCTCATATAAGTGTCGATGGCATTGCGGGCGTAGAAGAAGGTATATCCGATGTGATCGGAAGTGCGGAAACTGTAGCCGAGATTACCCAGTGCGGCAATCTTTAACTCGTTGCTGTAGCTGTCGTAGTTAAATTCATTCAGGGTATTTCCTGTAGCTTCTAAGGTACGTATGGAGGCATTGTCCATGGTTTGCAGGTCGTTGCTTACTCCTATGGAGCCCAGAACGCTGACTTCATTTCCACCCAGAGTGAAACGTTTGCCGAAGCCGATATTTCCGCCGAATTCGGGTAGGGCGGTCTTTTTACTAACCTGAAAACTGGTGTTAAAGAGGCGGTTGTGGCGTGCATACTCTTCAAAGTCTGTTAATGACATGTCTATCAGTTTCTGATCCAGAGAAGGAGTCTTGAACAGAGAGCCGTCGCGGTCCATCCGGTAGAAATCTTTGCCTAGCGTATTGAACTTGCCACCTGCATTGAAGCTGATGGACAGAAAATCACTGCCTACATTCTCTTTGGTACTGATGTCGATGTGTGCCCCCGAGTAGTCGGCGAATGCACTGGCGTCATATACTTTGCTCACGGTAATATTCTGTACGGTAGATGCAGGGAAGATATCCAGAGGGATCAGTTTATTGTCCGGATTAGGAGAGGCGATGGGAAGTCCGTTCAGAGTGGTGGTGCTGTACCGGTCGCCCAGACCGCGCACAATCAACTGTCCGGCACTGGCGATGGAGATACCGGTTATCTTTTTTACACCTTCTTCCACATTGCTGATTCCTTTGATGCTCATTTCTTTGGCACCGAGATTTTCGATTGCAAGGGTGGCTTTCTGCCGTTCCATCTGCAGGGCTCGTTCACCTTCCAGATTCTTTTTGGCCACTACGGAGACTTCGCCTAATGCTTGTGCATCACTTTCCATCTCAAAGTTCAGCAAAGTTTCGGCCTTGACTTTTATGCTGTTGAGCAGGATGTCTTTGTATCCTATATATCTCACGGTTATGGTATATGTACCGTCATTTACATTCAGTGTATAATTGCCGTCAATATCGGCTACCACGCCCTGCGCTGTCCCGGTTATCTGTATGGTAGCTCCGGTCAGTGGCTCTTTCGTCTGCTTGTCGAGGACGGTTCCTTTGATGTTTCCAGCCATGGCAGTCATGGTGGAAAGCACCAATAATAAAATGAAGAAAAATACTTTTCCTAAATCCAGTTTCATGCTCATCTTTTATCGTTTCTTGTTTCCGGTGCAAAGATGCGGCAACGGAATTACAACCGTAATACACATGTCATACAATTGATTCTCAATTAGGTTACAATTAAATGACAAGCTGAATTGTTGAAAAAAGTGGTTGATAAACTCTTCTGACTTACTACATTAACGAACCCAAACTTTCTTTTTTTTGTTGATATGAATAGAGTGGAAATTAATAAGTAAGCATTATCTTTGCACTATTTACGAATATTAAAAGCACAATCGTATGAGTGGCAACCAATCACATGAGGCAAAACGTTTTCAGCTCCTTTCATCTGTTGGACAAATAGGCTGGTGGGAAGCAGACTTCGCTACGGGGGAATATCTTTGTTCCGAATATGTTTGTAATTTGTTAGGCTTGGAGGGAGACACTCTGACTTTTCGCCAGTTCGGCCAACTGATTCGTGAAGATTACCGTTGCCGTATCACACGTGAATTCCTTTCGATAGAAGAGATCGAGGTATATGAGCAAACTTTTCCTATTTACTCTTCACAAGGCATTGTGTGGGTTTGTTCCCGTCTGGGCGAAAAGTGGCTGACAGAAGATGGGCATCCAAAAGCATTTGGTATCCTTCAACTGGTCAATACCCCTGCAGACGCACAATCCGGTGATATTCTGAAACAGTTTAATGAATTGCTGTTCCGACAGCATTCAGTGTCCCAGTCCTTACGTAATTTTCTGAAAGATAAAAGCCTGAGTGAAGTGATTTCGGGAGTATTGAAAGATGTCCTCGAACTCTTTCATGGCGGACGTGTCTATATAGTGGAATACGATGCCGAATATCGCACACAAACTTGTACCTACGAGGTAGTGGCTGAAGGAGTTAGTCCGGAAATAGACATGCTGCAACAAATTCCTACTAATGGCATGGAGTGGTGGCTTAAACAAATGTTGGCAGGCAAACCCATCCTATTGAATACTTTATCGGATTTGCCACGGGTGGCACGTCAGGAGTCTGAGATACTTGCTATGCAGAATATAAAGTCACTTATGGTGGTGCCGCTCCGGAATACCGAACGGGTGTGGGGATATATCGGTATTGACTTGGTAGATAGGTACTATAAATGGACGAATGAAGACTATCAATGGTTCTCCTCTTTAGCCGATATCATTAATATTTGTATCAGCTTGCGTCTTGCCAGAGATGAGGCCGACCGTGAACGTAATTTCCTGAGTAATCTCTATAAGTATATGCCTATGGGCTATGTACGCCTTTCCATTCTTTGCGATGAAGAAGGTGAACCTTATGACTATCTTATCACAGATGCTAATCAGTTCAGTGCCGATTTGTGCGGTTCGCCTTTAGAGAGATATAAAGGGCGTTTTGCTTCAGAAATCTATTCTTCAGACAAACTGTCAACCAAGCTTCGGATTCTTGCAGATATACATAAGCATGGTCTGTACAGGGAACTGGATGAATATTTTGAAGAGTCAAAGAGGACTTGTCATTGTATTATTTATTCTCCCGAACCGGATGAATTGGTTTGTCTCTATATGGATGTCACTGAGATGCGTCGTACGTATATGGCTTTGGATCACAGCGAGAAACTATTGCGAAATCTCTTTTCCAATATTCCTGTCGGTGTGGAGATTTATAATAAGGATGGGATACTGATAGATCTTAATAATAAAGATATGGAGATATTTGGGGTTAAGGACAAATCAAGTACGATTGGAGTGAACTTCTATGAGAATCCGAATGTGCCGTCTGATATCCGTGAAAGGGTGAAAGTGGAAGATGAACTTGACTTTTCGCAGGACTATGAATTCTCCAATGTGAGCGATTATTATGAATCGGAGAAGAAAGGTGGAATAGAACTTTATACGAAAATAAGTAAGATATACGATAAGCAGGGCGATAACAATGGTTTTGTACTTATCAATATAGACAATACGGAACGTATCAGTTCCATTAACCGGATACGTGATTTTGAAAATTTCTTCCTGTTGATTTCTGAATATGCCAAAGTAGGGTATGCCAAACTGAACCTGCTTACCCGTAATGGATATGCCATCAAGCAATGGTATAAGAATATGGGTGAAGATGAAGATACACCATTGGTTGAAGTGGTAGGAATTTATAATAAAATGCACCCGCAAGACAGGGTACGTGTATTGGCTTTCTTTGAGAAGGCCAAACGAGGGGAAGCTACGAGTTTCAAAAGTGAAATGCGCGTGCTCAAACCCGGAACATTGAACCAGTGGAACTGGGTACGTATGAATGTAGTGCTCAACCGCTATGATCCTGAGAATGGGCTGATTGAACTGATCGGTGTTAACTACGATATCACTGAATTGAAGGAAACAGAACAAAAGCTAATTGAAGCCAAAGAGAAAGCTGAAGAGGCAGACCGCTTGAAGAGTGCTTTTCTGGCGAATATGAGTCATGAGATACGTACACCGTTGAATGCTATTGTAGGTTTTTCAAGTTTGCTGGTGGAGACGGAGGATCAGGAAGAAAAGCAGGAATACTCAAAGATGGTGGAAGAGAATAATGAACTTCTGCTGCAATTGATTTCTGATATTCTGGATTTATCGAAGATTGAGGCGGGAACTTTCGACTTTAAAATAAGAGATCTGGATGTGAATACTCTGTGTGGAGATGTTCAGCGCTCTATGAAACTGCGTGTGAAGCCGGGTGTTGAGCTTTTATTCGAACCGACTTTACCGTCATGCGTCATTGTGAGTGATCCAAATCGTTTGCACCAGGTGGTTGCCAATTTTGTAAATAATGCTATTAAGTTCACTACAACCGGCTATATCCGTATCGGATATGACCAACCGGATGCAAAGCATTTACGGATATATGTATCGGATACGGGTATCGGTATTGCCTCGGAAGCCTGTGAGAAGATATTCGACCGCTTTATAAAGTTGAACTCATTTGTTCAGGGCACCGGCCTGGGACTTTCTATCAGTAAAAGTATCATAGAGCAACTGGGAGGCACTATCGGTGTGGATAGTGAATTGGGTAAAGGCTCTACATTCTGGTTTATTCTGCCGGTGGTATAAGAGTTACGAGCTACGAGTTACAAGTGCTTTGCGGTGTAATAGCGCAACCACTCGTAACTTGTAGCTCGTAGCTTTTGTAGCTCGTAACTAATTCAGTCCGAACGAGAACTTGTCGATGGACTGATAAACCACGCTCGCAAGGCTCAATACAATAATACCGAGCGTACAGATGACAAGGCTGGCACGCGTGTAGTTATCGCTACGGAAAGTGGCGATAGGCTCATCACTCTTGTTGATATACATGGACTTCACAATCTTCAGATAGTAATAGAGTGAAATAATCGTATTCACCAATGCGATGAACACCAGCAGATGGAAACCGCCCTGGAAAGCTGCTGCGAAGATAAAGAACTTCGAGAAGAAGCCTGCGAACGGAGGAATACCTGCCAATGAAAACAAAGCAAGCGTCATGAGGAATGCCAGCTTCGGATTGGTACTGTATAATCCGTTATATTCTTCGAGCGTGAAACGCTGGGCACGAAGGGCGATAATCGTAATCACTGCAAATACAGAGAGGTTGGCGAACATGTAAATAAGTACATAATACACCAATGATGCCATACCCTGTTGCGTTCCGGCAATCACACCCAACATGATGTAGCCTGCCTGCGAGATACTGGAAAATGCCATCAGGCGTTTCAGGTTTTCCTGACGCAAGGCGAAAAGGTTGGCAAGGGTGATAGAAGCTATGATAACCCAATAAAGAATTTCCTGCCATTGATCCACCATCGGAGCGAATGTCTTGATAAGGATAGTCATCAATACAAAAGCTGCCGATCCTTTAGAAATAACACTTAAATAAGCAGTTACTACACTCGGGGCACCTTCGTACACGTCTGCCGTCCAGAGGTGGAAAGGAACAAGGGAAAGCTTGAATCCCATGCCGGAGAAGAAAAAGACAAATGCCATTATTTGCAGGGCACTGCCGTCCAGGTGAGCCGGGATATCATCGAAATAGAGAGTACCTACTGTTCCGTAAATAAGCGAGATGCCATAAAGCAGCAGTCCGCTGGAGAAAAGTGCGGTGAGGATGTACTTGGCACCGGCTTCGGCGGAGTGGTGGCGGTACTTGTCGAAAGCAACCAATGCAGCCATCGGGATACTTGCTGTTTCCAGTCCGATGAAGAACATCAGGAAGTGTCCTGCGGAAATCATGAAGTACATACCCAGCAGGGTAGAGAGCGTCAGCATATAAAATTCGCCTTGCTTGATTACAGTGTCCGGTCGTTTCAGCCACTCATGTGCCATCAGGAAAACAATCAGCGTACCGACGCTGAGGATGGACTTCACGATGCTTTGTATCGGGGCGTTATGGTACATACCACCGAAAGCATCGGCAGCCGGACCGGGTATGATGGTAATCAGCGTGTGTATCGTGAGCAGCACGACGGGCAACATGGTGTTGAGTCGTGGATTACCGTCCTTCTTGTGAGCATCGGGGCTCATGAAGAGGTCGGCCACGAAGAGGATCACGATGACAGCTATCAGCGAAAGCTCTTCTTTGAGAATAAGGAATTGGGAATAGTCCATATCTATTGAATGATAAGTTATTAGTTATAAGTTATTAGCATACCATTATTGAAATATACTCACCAGGGGCAACACGCTGTCTCCAATCATATTGCTGATCCACAACGGAGCAAGACCGAGGCCTGCAACGCAGACAATGAGAATAATAACGGCAGTGCGTTCATCCCAGGTAGCATCAGTCAGCGCCAGATGGTGCTTGTTGGTGCAAGTTCCATACAGTATCTTGCCAACCAGTCGGAGGATATAGACTGCGGTAATCACGATACTGGTACAGGCAATGATAGTCCACGTGCGGTGGAAAACATCTGCATGCTGGAAAGCACCGTTGAAGATTGTCATCTCGGCAACGAAACCGCTGAGTCCTGGAAGTCCGAGATTGGCAAGTCCGGCAATGACATAACAGACAGCAAGGAACGGCATGATTTTCATCAATCCTGAAAGCTCACGTACGTCGCGTGTGTGGGTACGACCGTAGATCATACCGATGAGGGCAAAGAACAGGGCAGTCATTAATCCGTGGCTGAGCATTTGCAGGACAGCACCGGTACAAGCCGTTTGGTTCATCATCAGGATGGCGAAGAGCACGAGGCCGCAGTGAGATACGGAAGAGTAGGCGTTAATATACTTCAAGTCTGTCTGTACACAAGCCGAGAAGGCACCGTAGACAACGGAGATACCTGTCAGTATCAGGAATATCCAGCCGAGTTCCTGAGCAGCTTCAGGCATCAGATACATGGCGATACGGAAACAACCGTAACCACCAAGTTTCATCAGTACACCTGCATGGAGCATACTTACGGCAGTAGGCGCCGAAGCGTGGCCGTCGGGGCTCCATGTGTGGAACGGGAACAATGCACCGAGTACACCGAAACCGAGGAAGGTAAGCGGGAACCAAATGCGTTGCTGTTCGATAGGAATATTATGCAATTGGGCAATTTCCAGCAGGTTCATACTGGTGGCACCGGAACCGAAATAGATACCCAGAATACCAATAAGCAGGAATGCGGAACCACCCATCAACATCAGTGTCAGTTTCATGGCAGAGTATTCCTTACGTCCTGATCCCCATACACCGATAAGCAGGTACATCGGAATCAGTGCTACTTCATAGAACATGAACATGGTGAACAGGTCCGTAGAAATGAAGAAGCCGAACACACCCAGAGAGAGCAGGGTGAACCAAAGGAAATATTCTTTCGTCAACGGTTGCAGACGCCAGGAGGCGAAAGTACCGGTGAAGACTATGATGGCAGAGAGCAGCAGCATGGCTACTGAAATGCCGTCTACTCCCACGGAGTAGTGTATGTTGAGTGCCGGATACCAGGGTACATCCGCGCGGAAGAGCATTTCAGCTGTGTCTCCGGCGGCACGCGCTTGCAGATAAGCAATGGT
>OGQU01001920.1_pt1 | contig 14833 bp, 9 predicted proteins | sample 1553341 | NCBI WGS metagenome assembly OGQU01 (sample SAMEA2579920, study PRJEB22360) | human gut metagenome | biome: human gut; feature: human-associated habitat; material: faeces | place: Denmark | collected 2008/2010 | reverse complement strand
AACAAGAAAAACGCTTCTGGAGTGCTGACCAAAAGCGTTTTGTCTACAGTCTGACTCTCTTGATGAATCAAGAGAGTTTTTTTGTACCATATAAATTTATCAGGAGGTACAAAGTATGTACGAAGTAAGTAATGAAGTAATGGAAGCAATTGGCAGGGTAGAAGGAAAGGGTGAGCCTATTGTAGAGGCAGGACCAACTGGTGGCGGAAAATCAGCAGTTGCAGAGGCTTCAGCAAGTCATCCGGTGATACAGTCTTTGTTAGGAATCAGAGAAGCCTCTGGGAAAGGTAGTGTTGCAAAGGCAAGTATAATCGCAACAGATTATGAAATGATTCCGGAAGATAAGCTGGTTATGCTGGCTGAACTTTATCCAAAAACAATTGCAGAGTGTGGAGATGATAATGAGTTGCTTGGTAATGTGCTCTATTCAGGAGCGAAAGACTATTTTAAAAATCCGGATGAGAACTTGTATAAGACTAAGTTGGCGAAAGCACTAACAAATTTATTAGAGCATCCGACAAATGATTCCTTGGGGTATAAATTAAAGGATATTGGTGTTGACAAGTATGATGCACTTATGGAAGTAATCCTGAAGTTTGATATTTCACAGGTCATGATTATTTATAATGAGATGATTGCTAAAACAACAAAGAAGGGACAAAAAGGAGTTCAAATTTTTATTGAGCTTCTTTCTTCGAGAGAATCTTTACGAGAAATTGTGGCAGAGTTTTGGAATCTTGTTATTAAGTTTATAAACGAGGAAGTAGAGGCATTTTGTGATAAGCTTGCAAGCAATGGTGCGGTTGTGGAGGTAAAACCTGAAGGTGGATATAAGTTTACGGCTCTTCTTGGTGAAGATGACATTGATAGTGAGATTACAGAGCTTCTCCTTAAAAGTGAGGAAGGTTCAAAGGAATACTTACTTTCTAATGTTTCACTTATTTATCGTGGTGCAGATTACATTTTTAATGTTGGAAATAAAGATGCATTGACAGTAGCAGAGCTTGGAGATACAAAGATTCATTGTATCAGAATCATTGATACGCAGGGACTATTCCATTCTACGGGTGTAAAAGCGAAGGATGAATCTGAGCGTATTGTTGATTTGCTTTCAGAGTTTCACAGTACCAAGTTATTGTTGGTTGTTAATTCATTTGTAACCGATACTGTGAAGGATGGGTATGATGCAATTTCTATGATGCTCCAGGAAGTGAATAGGGATATTGAAGTATATATCCTTTTTACACATTGGGACGAATACTTAAAGAGTTTTGCTAATCAGAGCGGAACTGTTAGCAGATTTAGTAGAAGAAGTAATATCGATTGGGCAGAAAAGTATAAGGAGGCATTTTACGATCAACAGAAGGTTGTTGATAGATTCGCTGCGGCTGTAGATGATAATACTTCTAAAAAGAAACCGAAAATCATAGGTGTTTATAGAGCGGCTATTCTTTCAGAAGATGGAAATAAGATGGAGGATGTCTTGGAATACGAAGGCGTTCAATATCCGGACGCATTACATCTTCTTTTTGCAGATATAGTAAAGCAGGAAACTGTAAATGGTGATAAGTATCGCATTGTTGAGGGACTTGAGGAAACAGTAGACATTGATGCCTCTAAATTTGATAAGCGGAATATTTCGGCTTTATACATAAATCTTGTGAATGAGTGTAAAGGTCTGAAGCTGTATGCATCAACGGTTCGTGCTTGTAATCGCAAGTGGATTAATGCCGGTAATGTTCATGAAGCTCATGTAGTTGCAAATGATTATGGTTTCCAAACGATAACCACAAAGTTTGTTCAGGAAATTCGAAATTATGCTATGAGTTATGTGAAGAATCTGGATATTGATGTAAAATCATATCTTACAAATCAGGATGATGAGGAACGGTTTGTTGATGATTTAATGGAATACTTAACATTACAGCAGAATGTAGGACGTGAAGTTGCAAAGATGATTGGTAGCGAATCATATTCCGAAGGATTTGTTCGTGCAAAGGAATTTAAGTATCAGTATGAGCGATTTACTGATATGCTTCAATACGTACAGGATAATTATTTTATTGCGGATACGATCTATTTTACGGAGCATTTTAAGAAATGTCTTATTGCTTCAGCCAAGAAGTGTATTTGTGATTTTGTGAATTCAAAGTGTATAGTTGTATATTAGGATGCCAGGGTCAAAAAGTCTAAGCCCATATTCGCATAAAAGTGGGATGATAATCCCACGATATGCGAATATTGGGTAGGATTGTGTTATCCTCCTACACTCATTGTAAAATGAGAAAAACGCATAAGGGCAATAGAAAAACACTTTAAGAGTTGAGAAACATACACAATAAGTAATATAATGGATAAATAGTAAAAAAATATACGCTTATGAAGAGGAATAAGATTATGAAAAGAAAACAAATGGTGGCAGTAGGAATTTTGAGTATTTGTTTATTGACTTGTGGCTGTGGGAGCAATGTACGATGAATTTTTGTTTAGTTCATGGTATGACATGGATGCACTTATTATGCCATTTAGGTTCAATAAAGATTTTGAACAAATTGGAGCACCATGCAGTATAATAAATCAGCTTAACAAAGAAGATTTGATGAATTTTATAGGTAACGAAAAGGAAGCTGTTTGGTATTGGCAGGATTCTGACGGAAAAGGCTATGTAGATGGTACAGAATACATAATGCTTATGTATACAAGAACAGGAATAACATATGAGGTGGAAGAACCTTATTTTCAATGCACATTTGTTCAGATTGCTGATTAGTGGATAATAATTGAATTGTTTAAGAATACAATCCAACGATGTTCAATGATTTGGTTCTGGACGGCCAGCTCTGGACTTACCTTGCCGATTTGAACGAGCAGGTACAGGAGCGTTTGTCCCTGATTGTTGAGCAATGAAGGTATCTGAGGGCGTAACAGAGGATCTGAAAGCCAGTGACCAGATGGCCTGGGTTGGAGTCATGAATAGTATCTACAACCGGGCAGAAGAAATTGTGTTGGAAGAAATCGTATATAGATAATATCTTGCCGGACTTCATTTTCGATGGAGTCCGGCTTTCTATATCCAGAAGCAGTATTTCCTATGTCGGCAAAAAGTACAACAATTCAGTATTGAATGCCATTGATATTTTTGCCGATAGCGTGGTATACTATATAATTAATTAACGTAGTTTTTTGGATAGATTTTATAGCGGAGGATCATAGATGCGATATCTTTCAGTTGCTGAAATAGCGAAAAAATGGGATGTGTCAGAGCGCAGTGTTAGAAATTACTGCGCTCAGGGGCGTGTGAACGGTGCGTTTCTTACCGGCAAGACATGGAGCATTCCGGAAAAAGCAGAAAAACCGGAGCGTACCAACAAAAGAAAAGAAGGACCAATTACTCTGTTGGATATTCTGAAAGAGCAGAAGGTAAGTAAATATTCCGGTGGGATCTACCATAAAACGCAGATTGATTTGACATACAATTCTAACCATATGGAAGGAAGCCACCTGACGCGCGATCAAACCAGGTATATCTTTGAAACCAACACCATTGGCGTAGAAAAAGAAGTGTTGAATGTGGATGACGTGATCGAAACAGCAAATCACTTCCGATGCATTGACATGATTATTGATCATGCAAAAGCAGCTCTGACGGAGAAGTTCATCAAAGAACTTCACTTGGTTTTGAAGAACGGCACCAGTGATTCCAGAAAAGAATGGTTTGCTGTTGGAGATTATAAGAAACTTCCGAATGAAGTCGGCGGCAGGGATACAGCCCTTCCGGAAGAAGTTGCCGATAAAATGAAGGCCTTGCTGACGGAATATAACGCCAAGGAAGAAAAGACTTTTGAGGATATTCTGGACTTTCATGTGAAGTTTGAGCGGATCCATCCGTTCCAGGACGGCAACGGGCGTGTGGGCAGATTGACCATATTTAAGGAGTGCCTGAAATACAATATCATTCCGTTCATCATCGAGGACGATCTGAAGATGTTCTATTACCGTGGATTGAAAGAATGGGACAGCGAAAAAGGCTATCTGACAGATACCTGCCTGACCGCACAGGATAAGTATAAGGTGTATTTGGATTATTTTAGAATTGCATATTAAACGTGATTTAAAGTGAAAAATTTGCGCTTTGAGAAAAAATAATGATATACATTTTAAAGACGGGAGTAAATACATGTTCTATAAAATGATAGAAAATAAGTGTACACAATGGTATGAATCAGAACGGTGTACGGTTAAAAACTTAATTGAGTATATAGAGAAAACAGGGCAGATGCGTGATGCTCAGATTGAGGCTATTAAGGTATATCTGTTTCTAAAAATTGCCTGTGAATGTAAGCCGTTGACACAGCTGTTTAGACAGGGATTCTTTAATTCTATTGATTTGAATGAGATAGAATTGTCAAAATCCACTCGTGAATATTTGTTTCAGAATCCAGTGGCTGCGGCATTGTTTGAATATGCATGTTTGACAAATGATAAAGGTGAACAGGTATCTGAAAAACTGGAAAAACAGATAAAGAAAGATCCAGCGGGAATTGATTATAATGAATTCTTTCGTAATGCGTTTTATGGTGTTTCCTATACGGATTATCTGTTTAGCCTTCCTATGGGTGCAGGTAAAACGTATTTGATGGCGGCATTTATTTACTTGGATTTATATTTTGCTTATAATGAGCCAACAAATCCGGCATTTGCACATAACTTTATCATATTTGCACCATCAGGTTTGAAATCATCAGTGGTTCCAAGTCTTAAAACAATACAAAACTTTAATCCATCATGGATTCTTCCGGAGCCGGCAGCAACAGACATCAAGAGGATGATTTCTTTTGAAGTGTTGGATCAAAGCAAAACTGCAAAAAAATCAAATAAGACAAAAAATCCAAATGTTCAGAAAATCGCTAATCATCAGCCGCTTTCTGAGTTGTTTGGTCTTGTTGCTGTTACTAATGCGGAAAAAGTAATTCTTGACCGTATTCAGGAAAAACAGGGACAGATAAATATGTTTGAAGAAAGCGAGGACGATAAAGACCGACAGGCAAATGAACTTCGTAATTTAATTGGTAAGTTACCATCATTGTCTATCTTTATTGATGAAGTTCATCATGCAGTAAGTGATGAAATTAAGCTTCGTGCTGTAGTTACAAGATGGGCGCAGAATCATACAGTCAATTCTGTAATTGGTTTTTCTGGTACTCCATATTTAGACAAAGTTGAAAAAATAAAAGTTGTAGATTTATTGTCCATTGGTACAGCTGAAATCACAAATATTGTGTATTACTATCCACTTATAGACGGTGTAGGAAATTTCTTAAAACGTCCAGTTGTAAAAATTGCAGATATTGCAGATAGCAGCCTTATTATTGAAAAGGGGGTCAGAGAATTTCTTGATACTTATAAAGACACTGTTTATGCAGATGGTTTAACAGCTAAATTGGGTATTTATTGCGGTACTATCGAAAAATTAGAAGAAACAGTATATCCACAGGTATCCCGTATTGTAGCTGAATATGGCCTTGGTACTGATGTTATACTTAAATTCCACAAAGGAAATAAACAGTATAAGATGTCGGCTGATAGCCAGATGCAGTTTGATATATTGGATAAATCTATTTCTAAAATTCGTATTGTTTTGCTTGTGCAGATTGGTAAAGAAGGTTGGGACTGTCGAAGTCTTACAGGTATTATTCTTTCTCAAGAAGGAGACTGCCCAACCAATATGGTATTACAGACATCTTGTCGATGCTTGCGTCAGGTGATTAAAAACGGTCAGGAAACGGCACTGATATATTTGAATGAAAGCAATGCCGAAAAATTAAATATGCAGCTTGAGCAGCAGCACCATATTTCGCTTAAAGAATTTTCTTCTGCAGACAACAGTAAGACTATTTTGAAACGTTATAATCGTACGGCTTATTTAAAGCTGCCTAAAGTAGAGTTTTATCAGCTGAAAATCAACTATGATACACTTACTGTTGAAAAGGCAAATCCTGAAGTTTCTATTAAAAAATCTGTTGATTCAGCGCAAATTGCATGTAATATTATCAAAACAACAGATCTTTCTATGGATGTAAATAATATCAGTATCCAGGTGGATGATGCTGAATATGGTACAGAATATGCAACCTTTAATTTTTGGATTTATGGTATTATGAGAAGTGGATTTGGAACACCTTCCATGGCAGAATTAAATGCATATACAGAGCAGTTAAAAGTAGTATATGAAAAAATCACATACGAAAAAGGTGACTCACGATATTTCAGTTCGAAGTATAATAAAAAGTTGGTAGAAGCCAATATTCGCAAAGCTTTTTGTGACAAAACGGATTTCAATACAACAGAAGAACTGATACCAGAAGAAGCTAATTTGTTGAACATTGCGAATTTTACTTCTGAGATATATGCAGATAATCTGGATGACTACTATCCAAGACAGAATGTTGTTGAAAACATAATGGCTGATGATAAGGGAAAATTGAAAGTTGATAAAAAGACACAGCAGTTAATTGATCTGGCTATAGAAACTGGAAACGATAGAATCGTTTTGGAATTGCAACAGCGTGTATCATCTCACCCAAATAAGAATCGTTCGTTCCACTATTTGCCATATCGTACAGACAGTGGTTTTGAACAAACATTTTTAAGAGAAGTATTGTCCTTCAATATTATTGAAGAATTAGGTCTGGAAGTGTATTACAATGGCGACCGTGCTATGACGGAGTTTAAGATCAAGTGCTATAAGAAAACCAGTGGAAAATGGAATTACATTGGTATTTACACACCGGACTTCCTTATCATTAATCGAAAAGATGACGTTATCCATAAGGTTATTGTAGTGGAAACCAAGGGGCAGATTTATGCCAAAGATCCAGTCTTTAAAGATAAGAAGAATTTTATGGAAACAGAGTTTTCAAAACAGAATAATGCTGCGTATGGTTATGAACGTTTTGATTACCTGTATTTGGAAGATACGTTGCCAGAGAAAGATAGATTGACACAGACACATCAAAAAATCTGTGAGTTTTTTAAGGAGAAAGCGTAATGAATGGAATTAGACCTACTGTAGGCATAGAGTTTGATGATAAATATACCAATGCAAAAAATAAATTGCTTGATTTTATTAAGGCATTAGACGAGTTGAATGACATACAAAAAGCAAAATTGGCACAAGAATTTATAACATCATATAGTATGGCAATTTCTTTTGAACAATTTGTAAGTTATATGAAAAACGGAGGAATCAAATAATGCCAATTAAATATGTACCGTTTATACCGGAGCCGGTGGAAGGACAAGCTGTGCTTGGAAATTTTAATAGAATATTGAGATACAAAGGCGCTGATGATGTTTCTATGACATTACAGCGTGGTATGCCTTTGTATGAAATGGAAAAACAGGAAACCGTAGGCGAAAATTCCGACGGTAATATGGTTATCCGTGGCGAATGTGTTTCAGCCTGTGCTTACCTTAAAGAAAAAGGTATTCAGGTTGATCTTGTTTATATTGACCCACCTTTTGCAAGTGGAGCCGACTATGCAAAGAAAGTATATATCCGCCGTAACCCGAAAGTAACCAAAGCTATCGCACAAGCCGAACAGGAACTTGATGTTGACGAACTCAAAGCCTTTGAGGAAAAGATGTATGGCGATGTTTGGGATAAAGAAAAATATCTCAACTGGATGTACGAAAACCTTATGGCAATTAAATCGATAATGAGTGAGACCGCGTCCATTTATGTTCATCTTGATTGGCATATATGTCACTATGTGAAAATACTTTTAGACGAAATCTTCGGTGAGCAGAATTTTCGCAACGAAATTGTTTGGTCATATACAGGCGGCGTTGCTCCAAAAAGAGATTTCTCTAAAAAACATGATGTTATTTATCGATATGTAAACTCAGAAGAATTTGTATACAATCCAGTATACGAAGAATACTCAGATACGACGATTAAAAGATACGATAAAATAGACGAAGATGGTAGAAGATATAAAATCACCTACTTTGAAGGCAGAGAAAATCGCAGTTATATGAAAGAAGGAAAAGAACTTGACGATGTATGGAATATTTCTAAAAGTTCCGATCAATCATTAGACGCAGCTTTTTCTTATGCAACGCAAAAACCCGAGAGATTGCTAACATATATTCTACAGGCTTCGTCTAACAAAGGAATGTTAATTGCAGATTTCTTTGGTGGAAGCGGAGTAACTGCAGCTGTTGCAAATAAACTTGAACGTAAATTTATTCATTGTGATATTGGATTGAACTCTATTCAGACAACTCGTGATCGCCTTATCGCTGATAACGCTGAATTTGATGTGCTTGAAATTAAAGATGGGGTTCAGCTTTATCGTAATCCTGTTCAAACAATGGATAAAATTAAATCTTTGATTCCTGGCTTGAAAAATGAAGATTCTCTGGATTCTTTCTGGGAAGGTGCTATCTCTGACAGCAAGCTTGGTACAATTCCTGTTTATGTACCAAATCTAATGGATAGTACATCAAAACTTCTTGATAAAGTGACCATGAACCGTATTATCCATCAGGCTATTCCGGAATTGGATAATAATATTAAAAAGGTTATTGTTTACTATATCGACATTACTGATGAAGTGGAGATTATGAATTTCATCAAAGAAGATGACAGTACAACTGTAGAAATTGAATTGCGTGATCTTAAATCAATTCTTGATGATGTTGTCATTGGTGATTATGCAGAATTCCATGCAGAAGAAATTGCAGGCGGATATGCTGTTGCTATTGATAAATTTATGAGTGATCGTGTGTTGTCTAAAATTGCAGAATTCAATCAGAAAGCATTCCTTAATTCTTCTGCGAAGAAACCGTATAAACCGATTGAAATCAGTGAAGAAGGCTTGGAACTTATTGAATTCCTTAGCCTGGATTGCACTGCGACCGGTGGTGAGTGGCATTCTGATAGTGAAATCAAGATTGATAAAAATGGCTATGTTATCGTAGACGGCAATAAAACCAAGGAGTTCTGGGATGGTTACATCCGCAGCACAAAGAAACCTCTCCGCCTTAAAATTCGTAATATTTGTGGGGATGAAACTGTTTGGGAGGTGTAATCAATGGCTCAAAATGTGACATTGTATAACCTTTTGATTTCTTGTCCAGGTGATATTAAGGAAGAAGTTACATTGATTGAAGCTGCAGTAGATGAGTTTAATGAATTATATGCTGAAACTTTAGGAATCACAATAAAAACTCGCCATTGGAGTAAGAGTTCTTATGCTCAGTCTGGAGGAAAACCACAGGCATTACTTAACGAGCAGTTTGTAAATAAATGTGATGCAGCAGTTGCGATTTTCTGGACAAGATTTGGCTCACCTACTGATGAGTATGGTTCTGGAACAGAAGAAGAAATTGAAATTATGCTTCGATCTGGAAAACAAGTGTTTATGTATTTTTCGGATAAGCCTATCCCACCATCAAAAATAAATGGTGATGGCTATGAGAAAATACAAGCATTCCGTGACAAATATAAAGACAAAGGAATATATTTCACTTATTCATCCGACGAAGAATTTAAAAAGATGTTTTTTGCCCATCTTTCCATGCATTTTTTGACAGAAAAGAGGGTAAGTGAAACGGCCAATGAATATCGTTCTGAGTTAAAGTTATTAGGTATTGACGAAACTGGAAGATTGACTGAAGAAGCGGTGGTATGCCCATTCGTGTTAAATGCAGAGATTACCATGAAAGAATACATTACTTCGATTAAGAATATGTATCAGGAGATTTCTGATATGAATGTAGGTGGTAGATCTGTTACAGCTAATACTTTTTTTGCTGGATTTACAAGCCCTGTTGACATAGATGAAGATGAGAAAGAGTTTATTACTGTTGCGGCTGAACAGTTGGAGTGTGAGTTGTCCGATACTTTTTTTGAACTTGGAAATTTAAACAAAGATACTTTAACATCAAATCTACTCATTGGTCCTAAGTTGAATGGAACGTCCGAAGAAAAGCAGAAATATTGGACAATCAAAAGATTGCATGAAACTATTTCTAAAGCTTTGGAATGGGCTCCGGTTGAGAAAATGTTTTCTGGAATGAATTGTATTAAATTAGCAATTCAGAATTGTGGTAAGGCCATCGACGAAGATGCCGAAATTACGTTTGAAGTTCCAAAAGAATCCTTGCTTACATTAGGTGAATTCCCTAAGTTTAATAATGCAGAGATGGGATATTTGCTTACAGATTGTGATATGAGTATTTTGTTCGGAATTGAAGGCACATCTGAATATATTGAATATTCAGAATCAGAGCAAAATGGAAGAACTCCATATGGAGCACGTCCATATGGTTTGCCAGGATATGTTCCGGATTATAGTGATGATTTCACTGATGAGATAAAAGATGTGTTTTGTTATGGATTCTATTCAAGTGAAGATAAGTATATTGTAAAGCTTAAAGTAGATTATATAAAACATAATACAACTGTTGCTTTCCCGACAATCCTTTTTGTGAAAAATGAGATTGATGAGATACCATATAAAATCACATCTAAGAATAATCCGGATGTTGTTGAAGGCTGTATAAAGGTTAAAAGTTAGGAAAGGAATACTACATGGAAAAGCCACAATACATCGATTGGATAGTTGAAGAAACTGGTATTGTAATTAAAGATGACATACCGCTAAAATGCTATAAAATTGATTATAAAGATGATGAAAGTATTCTTGATGATTGGGCATTGCACATTCGAAGAAATTACATAGAAGATACTGAACTTAAAGAAGACGCAGATGACAATGCAATGACTATTGAACAGTATTTACATGATTATGTAATTCCACAAAAAGGAGAAGAATTGGGAGCTACGGTACGTTCTGCAGACATAACAGAAATTTTAATTTCCGATTTATTAGAGTTTGTTCATCAGTATTCTGTTCCGAGATATAAATTGAAGAACAGATCCGGAAAAAACAATTCACAACAAGGAACTGATGTCATTGCATATAAGTACAAAAATGAAGATAAAACTCCAAATGATAAAGATGAATTGGTAGCAGCAGAAGTTAAAGCTACCCTCTCTAATACGGAGTACACACCAATCAAAAATGCAATTATCGATTCCAGAAAAGATGAACATCGATTAGCAAGATCAGTAAACTACTGCAGAAAGCGATTAAAAGAACTGGGAAAAATAGAAGAGGCAGAAGAGGTAAAGAGATTTTTATTTAAACCAGATAATAATTATCGTATTACATATGTAGCTGCAGGAGTTAGTAGTCGTGAAAACGTAGATGATGCCATAGAATTAGATTTTTCTGGTGAAGAACTTGAAATTAGAAAAAATGAACTCATTTTTTATGTACATGGTAAAAAGTTGATGGAATTGGCTCATAACATTTACCAGAGGTGTTGTAAATGATTTTTGGGAAAAATGCAGGCTTAATGTTAAAATATCAAAAAGCAAAGGCAAAAATGGTAGAATACGATGTTTCAAAGCAGGAGTATCCACATTTTCCGCTGAATTCTAATGAATTATCGTATCCAACAACTTATGTGCTGTCACGATACTCAGAATGTATTATAGAAAATAAGCATGACGAATTAAAAGAGCTGGAGTTACTTTTGATTACAACTGCAGAATATTATGATTCAGCTTTTAAGTCCAAAGATAGACCAAAATATGATTGGGATTTTTTGTTATCGGGAGCATCTGCCTACTTCCTAAGAAAGGATTTTGGTTGTGCTAAAGTGTTGGCAGCAAGAGTAGTTGATTTAATTGATGAGGAGCGATCTCCGCAGAAATTGTTGACGAATATCTATAATTATCTTCTGGGTGGAGTGTATTTGCCATATTTGAGAGTTATAGATACTTATGAACGAATAAATAATTTTTTCTTGGATTACTTTGGAAAGGGTAAGTCTTTAGAAGCATTAAAGTCAAACTTATGGGTATATAGAAATGAAATATACGAGAATGGAGATCCGGATAGTATATTTTATGTAGATATATTAGTGGCAGTTATTATTGTGGCGTGCGAAAATTCGTCATGGAGTCTTTTGCCGAGTAGTTCAGGTATCCCGGATAAAGAATGGGAGCCATATCTACAAAGTAAGATGTCAATAAAGATGTTATGGCCAGCACAAAGATTAATAGCCGAAAAGGGATTGTTGCGTGGAGAAAGTTCTATTGTTCAACTTCCGACAGGGGTAGGCAAGACAAGAAGTATTGAACTAATTATTAGAGCAGCTTTTTTATCTGAACGAGCGAATATTGCTATTATAGTGGCACCATTAAGAGCATTGTGCAACGAAATAACAATGGATATGTACAAAGCTTTTGAAAATGATGTCACGATAAATCAGTTTTCTGATGTACTTCAAAATGATTTTTGGCATTTGTTTTCTGAAGATATTAAACGGAAGATACTAATATGTACGCCAGAGAAACTGAGTTATGTATTACATCATGATCCGTTTTTCTTAAGTGCTATAGATTTATTTGTGTTTGATGAAGGTCATATGTTTGATGATGGAGGTAGAGGTGCAACATATGAGTTATTAGTAACACATATACGTCAGAACATAACGAGCGAACAGCAGTTGGTTTTGCTATCTGCGGTATTGCCAAATTCTGGGGATATTGCACAGTGGTTGTTTGAGGATAGAGGTTGTTTGGCGACAGATGATAGTATTGTATCTACACCTAAATCAATAGGATTTTCATCGACACAAAGGGATATTCATTTCTTTTCTGATGATAAATCAAATGAAGATTATTATATTCCCCGAATCCTTCGAGTTGAACAATTGAAGAAGTTATCCCGAGAAAGAAGTAATAAATATTTTCCAGATTTATCATCATCTACAGATGTGGCCATTTATAATGCAATAAAGTTATGTCATAACGGCGGTGTTGCTATCTATCTCGGGCAGCAACGTTCAATGAAAACGGTATTTGAAAGAATTATAAATTTGGATAAGAGAAACTATGATTTGAAAGCATTAAAAGATAATACAAATCAAGCAGAGCTTTCCAAAATCAAGGGTTTTATAGAAAGCTATTATGGTTCAGAGCACTATTATACGAAAGCAGCGGAATTGGGTGTTTTGCCTCATTCATCTAATCTTCAAAATGGAGTTAAGCTTGTTGTTGAACATGCATTGAAGAATAAATATGTTTCTTGCGTAGTGTGTACATCGACGCTTGCACAGGGTGTGAATATTCCAATAAAATATTTACTGGTTACCAGCATTCGAAATGGATCGCAATTAGTAAAAGCTCGAGATTTTCAAAACTTGATGGGTAGAACAGCACGAGCAGGTATATACACAGAAGGAAGTATTATTATTACGGATTGCAAAATATACGACAACCGTACCAACTGGAAAAATGGTGGAGGATATTTATGGAATGATTGTGTGAAGCTATTTGATACAAAATTGACAGAACCTTGTGGCAGTTCTATTCTTTCGTTAGTCCAGGATTTTAACATAGATTATGATATGACCGTAAGTGGTGAGAAATTTATTGATATAGTGATAGATCACCTTGACGAAAGAGATTTCCTGCTTGATTACGCAAAGAAGTTAGAAAAAGCATACTTAAAAGCAAATCCCAAAAGAACACAAAATCTGATTGTGCAGGAAATATTATTGCGTCAGGATATTATATCAAATATAGAAAATTATTTGTGCTTAGTACGTTCCACAGAAACATTGGTCAATGATAGTAAGAAAAGTGCTGTGGATATTTGTACAAATACATTGGCGTATGCTATGGCAACAGAAAAAGAGAAAGAATTACTGATTAAAGTTTTTCAGAAGATAGAAGAGAATATTCAACAATATCCTGTTGAAAAATTGAGCAGATATTCTAATGCAATGTCAGGAATAGGTTTGTCTTCTCTAATAGAGGAATGGATTGTTCAGAATGAACTTACAGAGAAGATATACACAGAAACAGAACTATTGTCTGTTATTGCAGAATTGTATCTGCAAATCTGTGGAGACTTTAGATACCAAGAGCATATACAAAGCATTTGTAAAAAATGGATTGATGGCCAGACTCCAATGGAAATTAACAACAAAGAAACTATTGGAATTGCAGAAGTAGAATCATTATGTAATAAAAGAATCTCATATGAAATGAATTTTCTTATCGGCAATATCTGTGATCTGATAGAAGTTGACGAAGAAAATGAGGAGCAAGTTGATCAAAGGAACATCTTGACATTGTTACAAAAGAAAGTAAAATATGGCGTTCCAAATATGACAGCAATTTCTATTTGTGAGAGTATTTTTAATGATCGTCTATTAGCTATAGAATTAGCTCAAATTTTATCTGATGCGAATATTGGAACGGACAAGATACTTAATATATTGAAAGCTCATAGTGAAGAAATCTTTAGTTGTCTTGATTCGTATCCGGAATATTTCAAGGATAGATTATCTGTGCTGATGAAATAAAGGTATTGTTCAAGGCATGTGAGGTTCGCCAATCATACAATGGATTTTCTACGGAGCACAAAGATGTCACATAGCGTTTTACAAGGAAACAACGGCTGGCTCCTAAGCAGACATTACCTGTTCGACTTTTGTTTGGCGTTTATAAAAGCTGTATGTTATCAGAAAAATAATAGAACTCAATGTAATTGATAGGAAGCATCCAACTTCAACGGTTGGGTGCTTTTCTTTGTGCGCCTTGCGGCGCACGTTTCTAACGGGATGAAAGTCCCTAATTCGCCCTAGTAGAGTAAGCGCCAAATAATCCGGCGGTACCTATAAATTTACCGTAAACGTCAAATCCTGCGCCTTGGCTAATTAGTTTTTTTATGCCACACTCTAA
>OGQU01001914.1_pt1 | contig 14862 bp, 7 predicted proteins | sample 1553341 | NCBI WGS metagenome assembly OGQU01 (sample SAMEA2579920, study PRJEB22360) | human gut metagenome | biome: human gut; feature: human-associated habitat; material: faeces | place: Denmark | collected 2008/2010 | reverse complement strand
AAATCCTTGTGTCCCCGGTTCGATTCCTGGTGGTACCACAAAAGAAACAGAAACCCTTGATTCCGTTTGGAATCAAGGGTTTCTGTTTCTCCCAGGGCAAAACAAGCGATGTTTCGGTGCCTATTTTCAAGTAAAACCCGCACAAGTCCGCAACATGGGAAATGCCTTCTGCGAATTGCAGAAGGCATTTCCAGAAAGTTTTACAGAAAAACCGGGTCGTCAGAACAGCAGCGGGCCGGCGGCGCGGGAAGAGGCCTTCATGACCGTGGCTCCGCCCTTGACCGACACGGGTATCGAAGCGCGCGTATAGACGCTCACTTCGCCCACCGAAGGATCGCTCACCAGCGTGAGCGTATTGCCCGACTCATCGAACGACACTTCGTAAGAGCTGCCCCAGGGCGTATTGTCGCTGTATTTACCCGAAAGCATCTTGTTGCCGATCAGGTAGGAACCCGTGTATTTCTGGTATCCGACCTGCTCGATCTGCTGGTAGATTTCGAAGGTCTTATCCGAAGCGAACGACACGTAAGCATCGAATACGCCGGGGGCTGCCCCGTTCCACGAAACGAGGTGCCATTCGCCCACGAGCTGCTTGGCCAGCGGCGAAGCGTCGTCGCCTTTCGACGAAGAGCCGCAGCCGGCGAACATGCACAAACCGAGCACGGCGAATAAGGTATAAAGAGTTTTTCTCATGATCTTATCGTTTATTATAACCAACCTCCGTTCGCATTTTCCGTCGCGCGGGCGATGACGGCGAATTCCTTGGTGATCTCCTGACCGCCCATCGAACTGCCGCCGCCCACACTCCCGCCGCCGGCAATAGCCGTGACGGAGATCTTGGCGACACCGGGTTTGGTGCAGTGGATCATCAGTTTGCCGTAGGAGATCGAAGGAGCCTCGGTGATGCCGAGCTTATCCATATTCTCCCGCGTCATCTCGACCCGCAGATAGGTCAGGTTCGAAGCCGAGCCGCCGAAATATTTGGTCAGGGCCACGAGCTGCTTGGTGCCGACCTTGGCCCGCAGGCAGGGTGTCCCTTCGACCTGCATGAGCAGCTGGTACGCGTCGATCGACCCGGTACCCATCTTCTTGCGGTAGTCGGCCAGTACAAGGCCGGTTTTCGAACCATCGAGATAGGTTTCCATATCATTCACCGAGGTGAGGATCATGGTCTTGAATTCGTCGAGCGTGAATTTCTTTCCCTTTTCCAGCGCATAGGAGAGCCCGAGCGCCGCGACGCCCGAAACGTGCGGGCAGGCCATCGACGTACCCTGCATGAAGCCGTAATCGGCACCGTTGTATTCCGACAACTCGGAAGGAACCGTCGACAGGACTTCGGCGTAGGTCTTGGCCGCATCGGCACTGATCTTATAGTCGCCGCCGGGAGCCGAGATATTGCAGCCCGGGCCGTAATTGGTGTAATAGGCCGGCAGGTAATCGGGCGAGAAGGAGGTCACGGAGATATAATCGTGGTAAGCCCCCGGGTAGCCCGACATGGCAGTAGCATCGTTGCCGGCGGCAAAGATGACCACGCCGCCGTCGACGGCATCGCAGTTCTGAGATTCGATGAAATACTTGATGGCATTGTACTGCACGCCCGAGCCGCGTTCATAGGCGCTGTCCGAAGTATAGGTTCCGGCCTTGCTTCCGAACGAACACTGGATGATCACAGCTCCGTTGTCAGCGGCATACTTGATGGCTTCGGCGGAAGTGGTGATAGCCCCCGAGGTGGCGTCGTTGCCCGAGAATATCTGGCAGCTCATGATCTTCACGCCCGGGATGTCGGCGTTCCCGCCGGCGATCGAGCTGATGCCGATGCCGTTGTTGTTCTGTGCGGCGATTACGCCCGCCACGTGCGTGCCGTGGCCCGTATCGCTGACGTCGTCCCACGAGATAACGCCCGTGTCGAAGACGAAGTTGTAGCCGTAGACGTCGCCTTTGTAGCCGTTGCCGTCGTTGTCCTGCTTCGAGCGGTAAACCTCGCCTTCGTTGACCCACATGTTGTTCTTCAGGTCGGGATGTTCGACCATGACGCCTTCGTCGAGCACGGCGACGATGATCGACTGGTCGCCCGTCGAGGATTTCCACGCCTCTTCACACTGCACGTCGGCATCGACGATCGACTTCTCGCCGAACAGGTTGCCGCGGTTGATCAGGTGCCACTGCATCGGCAGCAGTTCGTCGTTGAAGGGATAACCCGTATCCCCGGCGGCGCGGGTCGCACGCTGCATGGCGGCGAGGGCTTCGCGGGTGAGGGGCATCGCCTTCTTGCCGGCGTTGTAGGCACGGCGGATCGTGCGGTTGAGATTCACGTGCTGGACTTCGCCCAGGGCCGAGAGTTTTTCGGCGACCTCCTCGGCGGAGTAGTCGTCGCCGAAGCGTACGACGTACCACAGGTGCAGCTCCGATTCGCGGGTGCGCTCTTCGTTGCGGCCGTCTACGGGGAAGACGCGTTCGATCTGGTAGCCGCCCACGATGTCGAGAACCTCGTCGACCGAAAGGATGCCCGAGCGGGTGGCGGGGCCGCCGCTGCGGGTCGCTGCGGCCGCCTTGTCGAGTATCTCGCTCACGTAAGGCGAAAATTTGACGAGTATCTCCCCCGATTTGTGCTCGACAGGGGTGTCCTGTCCGGTGCCGGGCGTCGGGAGCTCCTCGTTGGTGCAGGCGGTAAATGCCAGGAATGCAATGGCAAAAATGCCGTATAAATAGTTTTTCATCGTCTTGATTATTTGGTCGTATCCTCGTCTTCCTCTTCTGCGCCGGGGTCTTTCTTGTACCCCTCGTAGAATTCGTAGTAATAGTTCAGGTTGGCGGGTTCGTTGCCGAATCCGGCCGATGCGCCCGTCGCATCCTTGCCTTCCTGCGTGAACACGAGCTGGAAGGGTGACCACCAGTCGAGGGCGGGGTGGTAAAGCAGCCAGTCGGGCAGTTCGCCGGTCAGGCGGTTGAGGTTGATGGCGAAGCGCTTGGTGTGCGGCATCACCTTCGGGGTGCCGATCAGCGCGCGGGGCAGCGTGTCGGCGTCGATGATGTCCTGCTCGGTGTATTTCTCCCAGTCGTCCATCTTGGGCAGCGGCCCCTGCAGGTAGTTGACCGAGAGCTGCAGCGTGTCGAGATCCCATTCGATCATGCGGCGCGGGAATCCTTCTTCATCGACGAGGCCGCCGTAGTTGGTTTCGACGGTGTTGCTCAGGTCGTAGATGTTCCTGCGCGTGTTGGCGCCCATGAGCAACGTCCGCAGTTTTGGGAAGTTGGTCGGGTTGATCTCGTCGGGAATCTTCTGGAAGTTGTTGCTGCTCAGGTCGAGGAACTCGAGGTTCTTGAGCGCCGTGAAGTTCTTGTCCAGCGAAACCAGCCCGTAGGCGGCGATGGTGAGGCGTTTGAGCTGCGTGAGTTTGGTGATGTACTCGCCGGTGGTGAGGTCTTTCAGGAAGGCGTTGACGTTGCTGTAGAAGTTCAGCTCGTCGGCGGCCGTCAGGTACTGCACTTCGAAAGGCAGCTCTTCCTTGGTGTCGAACATGAAGAACCGGGCGTATTTCACGCGGCCGTTCTTCTCGGGCGTGTAACCCGCCATGCCCTCCTCCCAAAGGGTGACGTCGTCCCAGTTGTCCATGCGTTCGCCGTTCTCCCACGAACTGTTGGTTCCGAGCGTGCGTGCGATGGCCAGCAGGGCGATCGAGTCGCCGCTGCGGGTGTTCTCCTCGATGGGTTCGGCGGCGCCCTGCGTGACGAGCAGGTTGTCCTGGCGGGCGAGTTCCACCTCGCGTTTGGGCTTGAACACCACGTCGGCGATACGCTCGTTGGGCTGGGAGTTGATGCTCCAGTTGAAGCGTACGGTCACCTCGCGCGGGCGGATGCCGCGGTCGAGTTCGACCTTATAGCTGTCGAATTTGAGCCAGCTTTCGGCCGAGGTGGGGACTTCGACGGCGAAGTCGACGTTGGTCTTGACCTTCACGTCGAAATAACGGGTGCCGAAGGCCGAGAAGTTGGCCACGGAAACCTCTTTCTCCCCGAGCGTGATGGCGTAGTCGAAACCCTGCTGGTCGATGGTGATCTCCTTCTTGTCCCAGGTGTTCTGCTCCTGGATGCGTACCACGCCGCGGCGGGGCGAGTCGGTCAGCGCCGAGTCGATGAGGATCCTGCACTCGGTGGTGCCGCGGCCGTTGGCCGGCGAAATGGAAATCCACGGCTCGTCGGTGGTGGCGACCCAGTCCCCCGATGCCGATACTTTGATCTTGTGGCTTCCCCCTGCGGCTTCGGCTTTGATGGCGTCGCTGTCGAGCCCGAACGCGATGTTCTTGTCGGCGTCGGAGCAACTGCATAATGCGATCGAGCAGAGGATGACCGGTATGTAATTCTTTATTTTCATTGTCGTTTCTCCTTAGGTGTTATTCGAGCATTTTGTCGCAGTTCAGGATGTTCTGGGTCTTGTCGTAGATCAGGTTGTAGACCCCCTGCTGCCAGTAGTAGCAGATGGCCGAGGCATCGAACGTGATGTTGGGGTTGTCGCTGATGTCGAGGTGGTAGATCAGGTAGGAGATCGTGTCCTCGATCTTGCGCAGGTCGTTCGAACCGATGTAGAACCCGCGCAGGCCCGTGTGCTGGTAGAGCCCCGTGGGCCACTCGCGCAGGCAGCGCTTACCCTCGGCATCGCGCTGGCCGCGGATGGCGTATACGGTCAGCCCGGCGCAGTTGAGCGGCCCGAACGGGAACTTGTCGAACGAGTTGTACGATATATCCAGCCCGTAAAGGTAGGGCAGCTGCTCGGCCGTGAAATCCTTGGACAGGGCCTTCAGTTTGTTGTAGGTCAGGTCGAGCGATATGAGCGCCGTCGAGTTCTTGCCGCCAAAGCTGCCCTCGGGGATTTCGTCGATGCTGCAACCGCGCAGGATGATGTAGGAAACCAGCGAATTGGTCGTGCCGAGGCATTTGGGGAACTTCGTCAGCCCGGGGTTGGCCGCCAGCGAGAAGGTCTCCACCCGCAGGCCCTTGTATTTGCCCTCCTCTTCGCCTTCGAAGCCGTCGATCTCGTTGTAGGAGAAATCCACCGATTTCATGACGTATTTGGACTTGGCCGAGAAGATGTTGGGAACCTTCTTGAGCTTGTTGTAGGTCACCGAGAAGGTCTCCGTGTCGTCCGTGCCGCAGAAGATGCCGTCGCTGTTGGCCGGGAGCGAAGTGATGTTGTTGTGGTCGAGGTAGAGCTGTTCGGGTGCGACCTCCTTGCCCAGCGGATGGAGCGTTTCGATCTGGTTCCGGGACAGGTCGAGCAGGCCGATCTTCTTCAGGTTGCTGAACGACTCGGGGATCTCCCTGAGTTTGTTGTTGGTCGCATAGAGGATCTGGAGCTTCTCCTTCGACGGGCCGTTGGCGATGGCGTCGAGCCCTTTGTACAGCTCTTCGGCCGACCATTGGGCGTTGTTGGAGATGTTGACCGAAACGAGCTCGGGCATCTGTGCGATCTCCACCGGGAAGCGGGTCATCTTCGGGCAGTTGTAGATCTCCAGGTCGGTCAGCGACTTGAGATTGGCCACTTCGGCGGGGATCTCTTCCAGCTCGCCGTTGGCGATGTTGAGGTACTCGAGCTTTTCGAGTTTGCCGATGGCCGGGTCAATCGACTTGAGGCCGTTGGTGAGCTTGCCGTGTACGACGTCGTAGGGACGGATATTGTTCTGGAGGCCGGTCTTGCGGTCGATGATCTGATCCTCGGTGAAATTCTTGTAAAGCGACGTGGCCGGGATCGAGATGCCGTGTTCGGCCAGGGCCCGGGCGATCGGCTCGGACGTCTGGGTCGGGATATGGATCAGCGAGAGGAACTCCTTGTGGCGCTCCATGCGGGTACGGTTGCGCTCGGAGAGGCTCTTGTCGTGTGCCAGCGAGGGGTCGTATTCGAGCAGGTTGCCGTCGTTGTGCGTGCCCAGATACAACTCGACGAGCTCCGAGAGCTGGCCGATGGCTGCCGGCACGTGCCCGCGGAAGCCGAACTCGCCGATCGAGATCTTCGCCACGCGGCCGTTGGAGTGCACCTCCACGCCCGGCTGGACGCCCCACAGGTCGGGATCCTTGTTGAAATCCCAGTTGACGCCGGTGGGATAGTTTTCACCCCTGTAAGACCAGTGCTCCCCGTCGAGCGCCTTCCAGATTTCGTAAAGCGCGTAGTAGTCGCGGATATACTCGTCGGCCTCGTAGAGCGTGACGCCGACTTTGGCCTCGGTGGTCTTGTTGTCCTCGATGGTGAAATCCAGGTTCTTGGGACGCTTGTTGGTCTCCAGCAGGACTTTGTTCTTGTCGTAGGCCTGGTATTTCTCCAGGCTGTAATCGCCCGCCTTGAGCGAGAGCAGCGTGTCGCATTCGAGCGAGGAGGTCTGGTAGCCGTCCTCGATGTCCTCGGGAGCCCCGTCCTCGCGGTCGTCCCTGAAGTGGATCGAGAACTTCGCGGGGAGTTTTTCGAACGTGGTGAGCTCGTTGGTCGTCTTGTGCCTTACGGTCAGGTCGAGGAACGCGATCTCGTCGAAGGTGTACTGCCGTTCGGCGGCGCGCGTCACCACGGGCGTCTCGGTGAAGTCCGACAAGTCCTTGGAGATCGAGAAACGTACCGTACCGCGCGGCTCCACGTCGACCGTCAGGTCGTGCGACACGAGGCCGCCGGCCACGATGTCGAGCCTCTCTTCGCCCGGCATGCCGTTGTAGATCAGCTCGTCGTCGGCATTGAATAGCGAGAAGGTGATGATCTGGTATTGTCCCGTCAGCAGCCGGAGCTTCTCGCTGCGCAGCCCGAATTCGGCGCTCTGCTTGTCGGGGGCCGAGAGCGTCAGCGACTGGGTGATGGTCGTGCCGTCGTAATAGAGCGAGACCTGCACCTTGCTGGCTTCGGAAAGGTAGTCGAGCTGGGGTTTCTGGGCCCGACTCAGGGCGTCGTAGGACGCCTCCTTGTGTAGCTTGAACTGAACGTATCCGTAATCTTGGTCGCGGTTGTCGATGCCGTCGTCGTCGGAACATCCGCCGAGGAAGGCCATGCCCAGTGCGAGGAGTGCCGTTACGGAAAATTTTAAAAGTTTCATATCTAAAAACCTGGTCTGTATGTTCTCCATAAATTGTAGTCGTATCGAACAGGGCCCCTGCCCCCTTCGGAGAGGGGCCCTGAATCATTGGGGTCAGATGTTGAGCGTGCAGATGATCACCATCACCACGTTCCAGTTGGCACCGTAGAGGAACATGACGCCCTCGGTGGCGGTCTGAGAGTCCATGTTGACGTAGATCTGGGTCGGGCCGTAGGATTCGGCCGTAAGCCAGCTTTCCGCATCGCCTTGGGCCATGAAACTCGAGTAGGTTGGGACGTTCATCACGGCGTTTGTGGTTTCTCCCTCATAGGTCAGGTGGTAGATCGGGGCGCCGTACTCCGCATACTGTTCGTAGTATTCGCCCGAGGTGATCTCTTCGAGGGTCGCGCCGGTGACGTATTCGGGATATGCGAACCCGATGTCCGTGCCGCCGATGTCCGCATTGGGATCGTAGAGGCAGTTGACGGCCGCGATATTGCCCTCGGCGTCGTAGAAGACGATGTAGCCTTCGTCCTCGCGATCCATGTCGATGATGGCCCCGCCTTCGACGCGGCGTACCGAGAGCCAGTTCTGCTCGTCCGACAGCGGCTGGCAGTCGGCGTCGTAGCATTTATAGCCGGTGAAGTCGCGTTCGAATGTCAGCGTGGCTTCGGGGTCGTTCGACCAGGCTTTGGTGTAGGTCAGTTTGTAGGCATCGTCGACCTCGAGCTCGCGGAGCGACCAGTGGGTCGAGGGGAGTTTCTCGAACAAGGTGCCGATCTCCGCCATGCCCTCGGGGTTGGCAGCCTGGATCGGGCCGGGGCTGGCCTGCTGTGTCAGCGTGGCGAAGACATAGGGCTGGTACTCTTCCTTGATGTCGTAGTCGAAGAGTTCGTTGGGGTCGGAGACCGCCATCGAAGCCGGGAGCACGATGATCCTGGCCGTGCGGGCATCGCCCTGGTTGACCTCCGTGCCGACGGTGAAGCCCCGATCCATGATGACCAGCTCCTCGTCCCAGGCGCTTTCCTCGACGATGACCCATTTGGTGTCGGCTTCGTCGCCGCTCAGGCCGGTATTGCCCCAGCGATCCGTGACTTCGGCGATGACATAGATCCTCGCACCCCTGATGCCCTTGACCGAACCGCGTGCGGTGCCGGGCGACCAGTCGCCGTTCATGCTGTTGTAGATCTCGGCTGCGGCGTTGAACTTGAGTTCCTTATCGAGCGTGACATCGAAAATGTCGCGGCAGGAGGGGATCGTGACCGGAATCTCGACCTTCGCGTCGAGGTTGTTCTTGTCGATGAACACCAGCTTGTCCTGCGCCCCGTCGAGCGGGTAGGCCGACGGGTTGCCCTGGATGCGGATCTCGACTTTCGTGCCGGGTTTCCCGACCGTCACCGACGGGGTGGATACCCACTCCGGCAACTGGTTGATCGCCCAGTCGTAGTTGGCCTCGACCAGGATCGGCATCGAGAAATCGGTGCGCCCCTCGGGCCAGGTCAGGTCGATGCTTTGGGCTTCCCCTTCGTTATAGGAGTAGGTGAGGCCGGTTTCGCTGTCGCCGTATTCGAAGTCGCCGTACTGGTCGATCTTGCATGTGCGCAGGCTGAAGCCGCGTTCGAGCGTTCCGCGTGTGATCGTGGCGATGACCTTGCTCTGGCCGCCCATCTTGAGGGTTACCTCGCAGACACGCGTGTCGTCGAACTCATCGAGCTCGGCCACGCCGATTACGATCCGCGATGCACCCGCACTGCCGCGCAGCGTCCAGACTTTCTGTGTTTCGTCCTGTATCCAGAACCATGCGGCGGTGGCCGTCGGGACGCTCACCTCCCAGTTCTGGTTGGGCTCTATCTCGAGCGTGTAGGTGCCGCCGGCTTCGATGGTCGCTGAAACCGCCTCGGGGAAGTTGGGGCTGGGAAGCTTCGTATCCTCATCCGAATCGGAACACGAAGCGGCCGCCAGACATGCTCCGGCGAGCAGCGACATCACCAAGTGTAAATAATGTCTTTTCATATTTCGTTTCTTTATTTACGTTATGATTTAGAGCGATCCGGACGCCGTGACGCCTCCCGGGAGCATGCCTTCTTCCCGCTGGAGCCGTTCGGCCTCCTCGTCGCTGACCCATTCGATGATGTTGTAGAAATGGCCTACCAGACCCATATTCACGCCCATGTCCTCGACATGCACCTTGATCCACAGGGCCACGAAATGCTGGCAGCTGTTGAAATAGGAGTCGTAGAGCGGGCTGTTGGTGACGAGGATCTTGTTGTCGCCGAGGATCTGGCCGAAGACCGAAGCCTCGTCGGCCAGCACCTGGTTCTTGTCCATGGTCACCAGCGGTTCGATGGGGTCGCCCGGGTCGAGGCGGATCGTGACGTCGTAGCCCGAGAAGAGCCAGTCGTGCAGGATGATCATGTTCTCTTCGGTGGGGTGCTTCTCGGTGCGGATGAGGCGCTGGATGCTCTTGTTTTCCACGCCGGGGTAGCTGTTGAGGAACGTCGAGGTCACCACGCACCAGCCCGTGAATTCGTTGATGTCGTAGGGGCAGCTTTTCTGCATGACGACCTTCGTCCGGTCGTGGTAGAGATCCCATTTCAGCTGCTCGGGCATGACCAGTTTGAGGATGAAGCCCAGCGAGTCGGTATCTTCGATGTTGTCGTACAACCCGCGCACCTGTACGTCGGCCTTGCGCGAACCGGCCTTTATGGTGATGGTGTTCGACAGGAGGCGGTAGTGCTTCCCCTCGACGGCATTGCTGCCCTGGTCGATGATCTCCACGCCGAATGTGCGGTCGTAATCGCACGCGACGGTCGAGGAGACCGGTACCGAGAAATAGTCTTGGTCTTGGAGTACGGCGTAGGTCGCCAGGGTGTCGGCGAACAGCACGTACTCCGCATCGGAGTAGGTCTTATATTCCTCCTTGCAACCCGTTGCGAGGGCGGCCAGGAGTCCCGTTGCAAACAAAACCGTGATAATTCGTTTCATTGTCTCTCTTCTATTCGTTGTTGCTATCTGTTGCTTTCGTTCGGGAGTATCTCCGAGCCGGGGGCTTCCAGCTCGTGCTGCGGGATCGGCCATACGAAAAGCGGGTTGTCGGCTTCGATCTTGAGCGAGCTGCCTTCGGCCTGGGAATTGGCCTGCGGCTTACGCTCGAAGCCCTTGTGCCAGCGTTTGAGGTCGTGCAGGCGGAAACCCTCCATGTAGAGTTCGCGCAGGCGCTCGTCGGAGATGGTCTGCAACCAGTTGTCCTTCGTGACGTTGATCGTACCGCCCGATTTGTAGCGCATCTTGCGCAGCGTCGAGAGGTCGTTGCCGGCCTTCGAAAAATCGTTCTTTTGGCAGTAGGCCTCGGCGCGGATCAGGTACTGCTCCGCCAGGCGGAACGGCTTGGGCATCGAGACATGGTAGATCTGGTTGGCGATCAGGTTGCGGTTGCCGTAGTATTTGACCAGCAGCGGCCAGCTCAGCCCGTGGGCATAACCGGTCTCGGTCTGGTAGAAGTAGCCCGAATAGCGCAGGTCGGCATCGTCGTAGAGATCCAGGGCGGCCTGGCCGGGGACATAGTCGGGATAGAAATAGGTGTAGTCCTTGTTGAAGTTGAGGAACACCGTGCCGAGCGCCCCGCCGTAGGAGGTGTCGGTGAAGCCGATGCGCCAGATGACCTCGTATCCCAGGTCGTACGCCCACATGTAGTCGAAATAGGTGTAGTCGGAGGTGTAGTTGGTCTTGGCATCGGAGAGCTGGAAGGTGGCCTTTTTTTCGTCGATCAGGGTGCTCGAATATTCGATCGCCGTGTCCCAGTCCTGCATGTAGAGCGCCACGCGGGCGTGCAGCGCCTCGGCCGAGGCCGAGGTCATGTAGACGTTGCCGTAGGCGTCGTTCTCCTTGTCGAGGCGTTTCTCGGCCTCGGCCAGGTCGTCGAGTACGAACTGGTACGAGTCGTAGAGCGATGCGCGGCGTGCCGCCTCGGGCGTAAAGTATTTCGTGCGCAGCACGACGCCCAGTTCCGATTGGGCCGTGTCCGGCTCATAGGCCTTGCAGAAGGTCTTGAGCAGCTCGGTATAGCAGAGCGCACGCACGGCGTAGACCTCGCCCGTGTACTGTTCGAGCTTCTCGATGTTGGTGTCGCTGATCTCGTTCGCCACCACCTCGTCGATGCGGTCGAGGTAGAAGTTGCAGTTGCCGATCACCTTGTAGAGGGCGGCATAAACCGCTTCGAGCTGCAGGTCGGTCGGGCGTATGTCCCAGCGCCAGAACGAGCCGTAGGTGTTGGTGTTGCCTTCGACGGCATAGACCAGGTCGGCCTGGATGTCGGGCAGCAGGGTGAGGTAGCCGCTGTAAAGCGCGTTGCTCTTGAGCGAGGCGTAGATGCCGGTGAGCGTCTGCTCGGCGTCGGCGAAGGTGCGCATGGCCTCCTTCTCCGGGATGGACGAACCGGGGTACTTGTCCAGGCACGAGGTGGCGCCGACAAGTATCGCGAGGGCCGAAAGATAGAATTTTATATTGCGTAACATGTTCATAGTCCCTGATTAGAATGTTAAGTCGAGTCCGAAGGTGAATTGGCGTGCCATCGGGTACTGTGCCTGGTACATATTGCTCGACCCTTCGGGATCGAGGCCCGTGAATTTGGTGAAGGTGAAGAGGTTCTGGGCCTGGGCGTAGATCTTCACGCCGCTGATGAAGCGTGTCTTGCGCAGCCACTCCTGCGGGAAGGAATAACTCAGCATGAGGTTCTTCAGGCGCAGGAACGAAGCGTCCTCCAGCAGGCGGTCGTCGAATTCGGTGTAGACGCCGTGGCGCGGGATATCGGTGATGTCACCGGGTTTCTTCCAGCGGTTGAGCAGGCGCTTGGACTGGTTGTAGGAGGCGAATCGGCCGTTCGATTCATCGAAGTAACGGTCGTTGTTGATCATCCAGCGGTCGGCGACCCAGCTGAACTGCGCCGACAGCGAAAGCCCCTTCCAGGCCAGCGTCGTGCCGAAGCCGCCCTGCCAGGGCGCCACGTAGCTCTTGCCGACCATGACCTTGTCCTCGTCGCGCAGCTCGGTGGTCAGCTCGCCCTCCTTGGTGTACCACAGCGCGTCGCCGTTGGCGGGGTTGACGCCCGCGAACCGGTTGAGGTAGAACTCGCCGAAGGAGTGCCCCACGACCAGTTTGGTGTTGGTGCTCGAAAGCTCGTATTCGCTGACCCCGCTATAGAGCTTGGTCATCTTGTTCCTGTTGTAGGAGACGTTGGCGTTCACGCTCCACACGAAATCCTTGTGCTGGATGACGTCGGCGGCCAGGCTCAGCTCGACGCCGCGGTTGGTCATGTCGCCCACGTTGTCCCAGCGGTAGCCGAAACCGTTGGAGGTGGTGTAGGAAACGGGAACCTCCATGAGCATGGCGCTGTTCTTCTTGTGGTAGAGTTCGACGTCCACGTTCAGGCGGTTCCAGAAGCCCAGGTGCACGGCCAGGTTGGTGATCCACAGCTTCTCCCACTGCAGGTCTTCGTTGCCCGGCTGTGAGGGGGCTATGCCGGCGTCGCCGTAGTAGTTCAGGCCGCCGCTCACGAGCGCCATGTGTTCGTAGTTGGGGATCGACGAGTTACCCGAGGTACCCGTGCTGAAGGCGACCTGCGCGTTGGTGAGCCAGCGGCGCGAGTTCTCCATGAATTTCTCGTTGCGCAGGTTCCACATCATGCCCACCGAGCCGAACGCAGCCCAGCGTCCCGAGGTGCCGAAGCGCGAGGAACCGTCGGTACGGACGGAGAAGTCGACGTAGTAACGGTCGGCGTAGTTGTATTCGCCGCGCGCGAAGAACGACAGGAAGGCGTAGTTGTCGTCGGTGACGTCGCTCCACGACGTGGCACGTGTTCCCGACGAGATGTTGACCAGCTTGTCGTTGTTCTGGCCGCGGGTCGCCAGCGTGAACTCCTCGTAGCTGTAATCGACGCCCTCCTGGCCCAACAGGAAGTTGAACGAGTGCCCGCCGTCGAGCGAGAAGCGGTAGTTGATCGTGTTGGTGACCGAAAGGCTCATGCCGTCGGTCGAGTAGCGCTGCGCCGTGCCCGAGCCCAGGTTGGGCGGGTAGTTGGGATAGGAGGCGCCGAAGCCCGTCGTGTGCGAATAGTCCACGCCGAACTGCGACCGGATGGTGAGCCCCTCGATGGGGGTGGCCTCGGCGAAGAGCGTCGAGATCACCTTGTATTTCTTATAGGAGATCTTGTTGTTGGCCAGCCATTCGAGCGGGTTCTGGCCCTCGCCCTTCCAGGTGCCGTCCTTGATCGAGGCCAGCGAGCCGTCGGGACGGTGGGGATTCCAGTACGGCATCATGAAACGTGCGGCCGAGATGGGGGTCACGAGCGTATATTCGCCCGACTCGGCGCGTTCGATGGTCTGGTAGTTCATCATCGTGTTGGTGCCGAGCTTGAGCCACTTGGCTGCCTGTTGTTCGACGTTGGCGCGGAGCGAGAAGCGCTCGAAGGCCGAACCTGCGGCAATGCCCTCCTGGTTGTAGTAGCCGCCCGAGACGTAGTAATTGGTCTTGTCGGTGGCCCCCGAAACCGAGAGCTCGTAGTTCTGGAGCAGGGCGGCATCGTTGAACACCTCGTCGAGCCAGTTGACGTTGGTCTTGCCCAGGACGTTGTAGTTCTTGCCGTCGGTGAACCCGATCTCCTTCTCGTACCGGATGCGTTCGTCGGTGTCCATCAGATCCCAGTTGCCGTAGGCGATCTGCGAGAAACCGAGCTGCATGCGGTAGTTGATCTTCGCCCGCTCGGCCATGCGCCCGCGCTTGGTCGTGATGACGATCACGCCGTTGGCCGCGCGCGCACCATATATAGAGGTGGAGGAGGCGTCCTTGAGCACCGAGATGCTCTCGATGTCGGCCGGGTTGATGGCGTTGAAGTCGGAACTGGCGATGGCGACCCCGTCGAGGATGTAGAGCGGCGAGGTACCCGAGTTGATCGAGTTCATGCCCCGGATCATCATCGTTGCCGACGTGCTCGGCTCACCCGAATTGGAAAGTACCGTCAGTCCGGGAACCTGTCCCTGGATGGCCTGATCGAACGCCGCCGTAGGGGTGTTCTCGACCTTTTCGGCCTTGACGGTCGATACCGATCCGGCGATGGTGCCCTTCTTGCGGACACCGTAAGCGATGACCACCACGTCGTCGAGCGCCTGTGCCTCGCTCTCGAGGGAGACGTTGTAGGTCAGCGAGGTGCTGCCGCCCGGAACCGTAAAGGTGGCGGGCTTGTAGCCGATGTACTGGAAGGTGAGCGTCGTCCCTGCGGCGACGCTGATCGAGTAGCTTCCGTCCGCAAGGGTGCTCACCCCGCTGGTGGCCCCGGAAATCACGTTGACCCCGATGAGGGGTTGCTTGTCATCCGCCGAGGTGACGATGCCTCTGACGGTCACATTTCCCCCCCCCTGAGCTACGGACATCGCCGGCAAGGCACATAGGAAAAATGCAAGAATGTTGAGTAGAAGTTTCGTTTTTTGCATAAGTAAATGATACTTTCTTACGCGACAAAGAAAAATAATTAAAACGAATTTGCCAAATGTTCAAAATAGATGAAATGTAAGCAGGAGTGTTCGGAAAGGGTCTTTCCGGCCCTCTTTTCAGGGCGAAAACAGGTGCTATAAGACTAAATATAAATAACTTAACATTTTGTTTTAACCCGAAGAACCATTGTTGAACACGGGTTAAAATATTTTTATAAAAACGAAAATAAAATTCAATATGTTTTGAATATTTTGGGGTTTCGGGCGAAAAAATACCCTCCGGTACGGTTTGATATGCGGTGAGTTTCCGGACGTAGGTGCTTCTGGATACCTTATTT
>OGQU01001905.1_pt1 | contig 14931 bp, 12 predicted proteins | sample 1553341 | NCBI WGS metagenome assembly OGQU01 (sample SAMEA2579920, study PRJEB22360) | human gut metagenome | biome: human gut; feature: human-associated habitat; material: faeces | place: Denmark | collected 2008/2010 | reverse complement strand
AAACCATCATCACCTTCATCCCGCTGGTCACCGGCCCCGGCGTACTCGCCGACCTGCTGGACGTCCTGCGCGATGCGGGACTGAACATGACCAGCTTCATCTCGCGCCCGATCAAAGGCCACGACGGAACCTACAGCTTCATCGCCACCCTTGACGCCGCCCCCTGGGAGCCGAGATTCCGCACCGCACTGGAAGAGATCGCCGGACACGGCGACTGGGCAAAAACCCTGGCCGTCTACCCACGCCGCGAACGCCCGAACCCGCCGGTCGACGCCTGGATGCTGCCCGAGGGCGGCGTCCACATCACCAATCGCGCGCCGGAAGGCTGGCAGTACACCGAGGAAGCAAGGAAGGAACTGCTGTGGTAGATACAGTCGGAATCGTCGGACTCGGATTGATCGGCGGCTCGCTCGCACGCCGCCTGACCGAGCGCGGCGTGCGCGTCGTCGCGTGGAACCATCGCCCGCACCCCTACGCCCAGGCCGAAGCCGATGGCATTTTCTGCAAGAGCACGCTCTCCGAACTCATGGATGCCGAGCCGGATGTGGTCGTGCTGTGCAATCCGCTCAAGGCGATGCCCGCAATCCTCGCCGCCCTGGCCCCGCTCATGGGCGACCATCCGAACACCACGCTCACCGACGTGGGCTCGGTCAAGGGCATGGTCCGCGATCAGGTCAAGGCTGCCGGGCTGGGGAAGTGCTACGTCGGCGCCCATCCGATGGCCGGCAACGAACTGTCCGGCTGGCAGGCCGCCGACCCGCATCTGTACGACGGTGCCCTATGGGCCATCACCGTGGACGAGTCCACGGACTACCGCCGCTTCCTCGACGTCGCCGCGATGATCACCAAGGACGTCGGCAACCGCGTCATCGTCGTGGACGACGAAACGCATGACAAGGCCGCGGCGATGATCTCCCACATGCCGCATGTGGTGTCCACCGCGCTGATCAACGAACTGGTCGCCAACCCGGACCGCAACAGCGCCGCCGCGCTGGCCGCCGGCTGCTGGAGGGACATGACCCGCGTGTCCCTGACCGACCCGGACCGCACGCGCGCGATGGTCGAGGAAGACTCGCTGAACGTCGAAGTGCTGCTGCGCCGCATGGCGGCACGTCTGACCGATATGGCCGACCAACTGCACGCTGGTGCCGACGGCGAGCAGGATGTGATGGGATTCTTCGCCGAAGGCGACCCCTTCCGCCGGTACAAGGCCGCCGTGACGCGAGCCGGCATCACCGCTGCACAAGCTGGTACGGCCACCGCGCAGCAAGCCGGCACAACTGCCGCCGGATTCCCGGAACGCGAGCTCGCCGTCCCCGAAGCCGGCTGGCAGCAGACCTTGCTGTTCTCCGCACGCCGGGGAGAAGCCATCACCGGTTTCATCCATCCGCGTCAGGCCATCGTCCAACTGCGCCCCGCCATGTAACTGCGCCCCGCCATGTAGCCCGTGTGCAGGTTCCCCTCGCCGCCCGTCACGAAGAAGGCTACGCGAGGGGGATGAAGTTCCCGCTTGTTTTCGTGAGAAGACCGTGTGGCTCCGCTGTTCGAAAGACCCAAAGGAGTAAGGTAGTCTGTACCGTTTTTCGGGAAACGCATCGAAGTTGATGCGGTGGATGGTTAAGGGGATGATGACGTATGACGTTACCAAGGCAGATTCCGGCCGGTGCCCGCGTGGTGGTGCGCATCACCGACGGCATTGACCCGGTCGACCACCGTATGAAGTTCCGCGACTATGTGGGGCATGTGGTTTCCTGGGATGGATACACGTTGGAGATGGTGCGTGACGCCGCCGCCAATGGTTCGCGCCCGGCCCAGAACGTGACCATCCATCAGGAACAGATTGCCACATTGAAACCCGTGCCGGAGCGGCGTAACACGCCACCCCGGCCGTAACCCAAGGCCATAAAGAATTCGGAGGAGAACGAGAGTGTCATCTACGCAGTTCGACGGCGATATCGACTCCTTCGTCTCCTATCTGAAGTCCAACCGCGGCCTGTCAGCGAATACGCTCAAAGCGTATCGCGCGGATCTCACGGCATGCCTGCACCTGTTCGAGCTGCGCGGCGTGACCGATCTGAACGAGATCACGCTGGATGATCTGCGCAGCTGGATGGCGGTGGAATCGCGCGATCACGCCCGCAGCAGCATGGCCCGCAAAACCGTGGCCGTGCGCGGGTTCTTCGCGTGGGCCTATGAGCATGGGCTGACCACCACCGACCCGGCCGCCACACTGATGACTCCCTCGATTCCCAGCACGCTGCCCGCGGTGCTCACCGAATCCCAGGCCGAGCAATTATTGGATGTCGCTGAACATGCCGTTGCAACAAACCAGTACAAGGACGATGGGGGAGCGGCAGGCGCCCCCGGCAGCGGCCAAGGAGCGCACCGCGCCCGGCAGCGGCAAGGCAGCTGGCAAGACAGCTGATAAGTCGGCCGATACCGTAAACCGCAGTGAGGCACCCGCCCGTGCAGACAAGCGCGACAACGCCCGAGTCACCGCCGAATCGCAGCGCAACGCCGCGATTCTCGAACTGCTGTATGCCACCGGCATCCGTGTCGCCGAACTGGTGTCGATGGATATCGCCGACATCGACTTCTCCAATCGCACCATCAAAGTCACCGGCAAAGGCAACAAGCAACGCGTGGTGCCGTTCGGACTACCCGCCCAGCGTGCGCTGGAGACTTGGCTGGAACAGGGGCGGCCGGTACTGGCCCGTACGGCAACGGATGCAGTCAAGTCCCGTGCTGCCAACGCCCTGTTCCTCGGCGCACGAGGCGGCCGTATCGACCAACGCATAGCCCGTGACATCGTGCACAGAGCGGCCCGAGAGGCCGGAGTGCCGGATATCAGTCCCCACGCCTTGCGGCATTCCGCGGCCACGCACATGCTGGATGGCGGCGCCGATTTGAGGGAGGTGCAGGAGATGCTCGGGCATTCCTCCTTGAAAACTACACAACGCTATACGCACGTCTCCATCGAGCAGCTCAAGAACCGTTACGGACAGGCCTTTCCGCGGGCATGACCACTATGTGGACATTGGTTAACAAACTCAGCAAAGACTGAACCTAGCCGGCAAGAACCCCTGAATTTTACATGGGTGTAACAAAAAATACACTGCTTGTCTCCCAAGTGCGCAAAAATGACAGGTAACAGCAACGGGGTTGGGTGTCCGAAGCGGCGGGAAGCGTAAGTGTCCCGACGATGAGGAAATCCGACCCCGTTCGCATGAGGCGAGGCTGAGACGTCCTGCAACCTAATGAATAGGAGAAAACATATGAAGAAGAAAGCTCTTGCTTTCGCTGCCATGGCTTGCTCCGTGGCCATGCTGCTGAGCGCCTGCGGCGGCTCCAACAGCAACGCTGCCTCCGGTGACACCGCTGGCTCCAACATCATCACTGCGTACAACTCCGAACCGCAGAACCCGCTGATCCCGGGCAACACCAACGAAACCGGCGGCGGCAAGCCGGTCGACCTGCTGTTCTCCCGTCTGGTCTCCTTCGACAAGGACGGCAAGGCTTCCAACGAAGTGGCCGAGTCCATCACCCCGAACGATGACGCCACCCAGTACACCATCAAGATCAAGTCTGGCTGGAAGTTCACCGACGGCACTCCGGTGACCGCTGAGTCCTTCACCAAGGCCTGGTCCTACGTGGCCAACGCCAAGAACGCCCAGAAGTGCTCCTCCTTCTTCTCCGCCATCGCCGGCTATGACGATCTGCAGAAGGATGGCCTCAAGGGTGACGAGCAGCTCTCCGGCCTCAAGGTCGTGGACGACACCACCTTCACCGTCGACCTGAACCAGTCCGACTCCGTGTTCCCGATTAAGGTCGGCTACTCGGCCTTCGCCCCGCTGCCCGAGTCCTTCTACAAGGACCCGAAGGCCTTCGGCGAGGCTCCTGTGGGCAACGGCCCGTACAAGTTCTCCAAGTGGGACCACAACAAGGAAATCGCCCTCGTCAAGAACCCCGACTACAAGGGCAACGAGGACGTCAAGAACGATGGCGTGACCTTCAAGGTCTACACCGACGACTCCGCCGCCTACCGCGACATTCAGGCCGGCAACCTCGACGTGATGGAATCCGTCCCGGCTGCCTTCACCAAGACCTTCAAGACCGACAAGAAGGTCCAGGCTTACTCCGAGGCCGGCTCCGTCATCCAGACCTTCACCATCCCGTCCTCCCTTGACCACTTCAAGAACGACGAGGAAGGCCAGCTGCGTCGTCAGGCCATCTCCATGGCCATCAACCGTGACCAGCTCATCGACAAGGTGCTCAACGGCAACGCCACCGCCGCCACCGAGTTCACCTCCCCGAAGACCCCGGGCTACTCCGACTCCCTCAAGGGTGCCGACAACCTGAAGTTCAACGCCTCCAAGGCCAAGGAACTGTGGGCCAAGGCTGACGCCATCTCCAAGTACGACGGCCAGCTCACCTTCTCCTACAACGCCGATGGTGGTGCCAAGCCGCTTTACGACGCCGTCGTGAACCAGCTCAAGAACAACTTGGGCATCGACGCGGCCACCAACCCGATCCCGACCTTCCAGGAATTCCGTGACGCGGTCACCAACCGTCAGATGAAGGGCGCCTTCCGTCCCGGCTGGCAGCCTGCCTCCCCGTCCGCCGAGAACTACCTGTGGCAGCTGTACTCCACCGCTGCTGCTGATGGCAACGGCTCCAACGATGGTGACTACAAGAGCCCGGCCTTCGATGACCTGTGCAAGCAGGCTGCTGCCGCTTCCAGCACTGATGACGCCAACAAGCTGTACCAGCAGGCTGAGGAAATCCTCCTCAACGACCTTCCGGCCATCCCGCTGTACTACTCCAACGCCTCCGGTGTGGCTTCCCTCAACGTGAAGTCCGGCTACGCCTTCGATTGGCAGAACCTCCCGACCTACACCGAGATGTCCAAGAAGTGAGTCTGACTCACTGAACGGATACCGCTAGGTAGTTCGGAAATAAAGGGCGAGGATCGCAAGATCCCCGCCCTTTTTGTTGTGTGCGGGGTGCTTGCTCACGCCATCGGGAACCAAGTTAAAGTATCCACTATCCGACCGCAACCATGGACATATCCACCAGCATTGCCCAATCTCAAACCTTGCGTTAACGCAAATTTACATATCACAGTCCGGGCATGCGGTAAACTGTCGGAGTATTTATCGACCGGCGGGGGCGTACTATACCCTTTCTGGCCGGTCTAGGAAATAAGGAGCAACCGTATGGGTAAGTATCTTCTGCGACGCATTCTGCAGATGATTCCCGTGGTTCTCGGTACGACTCTTCTGGTATATGCCCTTGTATTCGCCCTGCCGGGCGACCCCGTCAAGGCCATGTTCGGAGACAAGCCTGTCAATGAGGCCGTCGCAGCCCAGATCCGCGCAGAATACCATCTCGACCAGCCGTTCATCGTTCAGTACTTCATCTACCTGAAGAATGCACTGACCCTGAACTTCGGCGATACCTTCGCCGGCCAGCCCGTTCTCGACGAAATCACCCGCGCCTTCCCGGTCACCATCAGGCTCGGCTTGATGGCGTTCGTGTTCGAGGCGATTTTCGGTGTGGTCTTCGGCATTATCTCGGGCCTCAAGAAGGGCAAGTGGTACGACACCGTTATCCTGATCGTCTCTCTGCTGCTTATTTCCGTGCCGACCTTCGTCACCGGCTTCGTCATGCAATATGTCTTTGGTATTCAGTGGGCGATATTGCCGGTGACGGCAGGCGCCGACCCCGGCTTCCTTGATCTGCTCATGCCGGCCATGGTGCTCGGTTCGGTGTCGATGGCCTATATCATCCGACTGACCCGCTCCGAAATCTCCTCCAACATCGCCGAGGATTACGTGCGCACCGCACGCGCCAAGGGCATGTCGAACGGTCAGGTCATGCTGCGCCACGTGCTGCGTAACTCCCTGATTCCAGTCGTCACCTACCTCGGCCAGGACATCGGTGCCCTGATGGGTGGTGCCATGATCACCGAGCAGATCTTCAACATCCACGGCATCGGCTTCCTCACCTACCAGTCCATTCTGAAGGGCGAGGCAAACCTGGTGGTGTCCATCGTCACGTTGCTCATGCTGATTTTCGTAGTGTGCAACCTCGTTGTCGACATGCTGTACGCGGCCCTCGATCCGCGTATCCGTTACGCGTGATAGGGAGGAGTGAGTCACATGGCAAACGAAACCACTGAAAACGAGCTCAACCAGACCGGCGAGCCAGGAACCGAATACTTCATGGAAACCCTGCCCGGTCAGGACCGTTACGTAGCTCCTCTCGACGAGACCCCGTTGCAGGACGTCGATTCCGTCGACGAATCCGCACCGGCCACCAGCATGTGGGCCGACGCATGGCGAACCCTGCGCCGCAACCCGTTGTTCATCATCTCCGGCTTGCTGATCCTGTTCATCATCGTGGTGGCCATCGCCCCCGGTCTGTTCACCAAGCAGGATCCGAACGCCTGCGATCTGGGCAACTCCTTGAGCCCCGCCTCCGCCGGACACCCCTTCGGCTACGACCTGCAGGGCTGCGACGTGTACACCCGCGTGGTCTACGGCACCCGTACCTCACTGTCCGTCGGCGTGCTCTCCACGCTGCTGGTCGTGATTGTCGGTACCCTGATCGGTGCCGTCGCCGGCTTCTTCGGCGGTTGGGTCGACGCGGTGCTGAGCCGTATCACCGACATCTTCTTCGCGCTGCCTATGCTGCTTGGCGCCATCGTGGTGCTTCAGATGTTCAAGACCTCCAAGTCCATCTGGAAGATCGTGCTGGTGCTGACGCTCTTCGGCTGGGTCGGCGTATGCCGTATCGCCCGAAGCGCCGTGCTGGAATCGAAGAACCTCGAATTCAACACCGCTTCCACGGCCCTCGGCTCCACGCCTGCCAGGAACCTGTTCCGTCACATCTTGCCGAACTCCCTGGCCCCGATCATCGTCATCGCCACCACTTCGCTGGCCTCCTACATCGTGGCCGAAGCAACCCTAAGCTTCCTTGGCGTCGGCCTGCCGACCACCACGGTGAGCTGGGGTGGCGATATCTCCAGCGCACAGACCAACCTGCAGACTGATCCGCTGGTGCTGTTCTACCCGTCCGCCGCACTGGCCATCACCGTGCTTGCGTTCATCATGATGGGCGACGCCGTCAAGGACGCCCTCGATCCGAAGAGCCGTACGGCCTGAGCGAGGGGAGTGGAGAAACATTATGACTGACAACACCAACGCCAAGATGCTGGCTATGCAGAAAGAGCATGGTCCGCTGCTCGAGGTCAAGGATCTGGCCATCGACTTCACCACTGACACCGGCAAGCCGGTGCACGCGGTGCGCGATGCCAACTTCACCGTCTACCCTGGCCAGTGGGTGGCCATCGTGGGCGAGTCCGGTTCCGGCAAGTCCACCTCCGCCATGGCCGTGCTGGGTCTGCTGCCCGGCACCGGTCACGTGGTCAACGGCTCCATCAAGCTCGACGGCGAGGAAATCGCCGGCGCCAAGCAGAGCGAGTTCGACAAGCTGCGCGGCACCAAGATGGGTCTCGTGCCTCAGGACCCGATGAGCAACCTCAACCCGGTGTGGCGTATCGGCACCCAGGTCAAGGAAGCACTGAAGGCCAACAACATGGACGTGGCTCACGAAAAGCGCTCCGCCCTTGCCAAGGCTCTGGCCGGCGACGAGGTCGAAGTCAAGGGCAACGACGACGAGACCTTCCTCGGCGCCAAGGAACTGCCCGAGCTCATGACCGAGGCCAAGAAGGCTTTGACTGAAGCCGGCGTGTCCGGCGAGGCCTTCGACAAGGCCGTCGCCCGCTTCACCAACGAATGGGTTCCGGGCTCCGAAACCCGTTGGCGCGTGGCCGACGACCTCATCAAGGCCGGCGTGGCCGACGACCAGGCCTGGTATCTGGCTAAGAAGTACGTCACCGGCTCCACAATGGATGACCGTATCGCGGGTCTGCTGTCCGAGGCCGGTCTGCCCGACGCCGCTACCCGTGCCCGTCAGTTCCCGCACGAGTTCTCCGGTGGTATGCGCCAGCGCGCGCTCATCGCCATCGGCTTGGCCTGCCGCCCCGATCTGCTGATCGCCGACGAGCCGACCTCCGCCCTCGACGTGACCGTGCAGAAGCGCATCCTCGACCACCTGCACATGCTCACCGACTCGTTGGGCACCGCCGTGCTGTTCATCACCCACGATCTGGGCCTTGCCGCTGAGCGCGCCCAGCACATTGTCGTGATGTACAAGGGTCAGGTCGTCGAATCCGGCCCATCCCTTGAAGTGCTCCAGCACCCGCAGCACCCGTACACCAAGCGACTGGTGGCCGCTGCCCCGTCGCTGGCCTCCCAGCGCATCATCTCCGCCAAGGAGCGTGGTGAGGATGCGGACGCTCTGCTCGATCACCACATCGCCGGCGAAAGCACGCTCGAAAAGAGCGAGCACATCATCACCGTCGACCACCTGACCAAGGAATTCAAGCTGCCCCGCAAGAAGGAGATGTTCAAGGCCGTCGATGACGTGTCCTTCTCCGTCAAGCGTGGCACCACACTGGCCATTGTGGGCGAATCCGGTTCCGGCAAGTCCACCGTGGCGAACATGGTGCTTCACCTCCTGAAGCCCACCTCCGGCAAAGTGTTCTATGAAGGTCGCGACACCTCCACGTTCAAGTCCAAGGACCTTCTGGGCTTCCGCCGCCACGTGCAGCCGGTGTTCCAGAACCCCTACGGTTCGCTCGACCCGATGTACTCCATCTTCCGTTCCATTGAGGAGCCGCTGCGCATCCACAAGATCGGCGACAAGAAGTGGCGTGCCAACCGTGTCAAGGAACTGCTGGACATGGTCGAGATGCCGGCTTCCGTGATGGGCCGTTACCCGAACGAGCTCTCTGGTGGCCAGCGCCAGCGCATCGCCATCGCACGAGCCATGGCTCTGGACCCGGACGTCATCGTGTGCGATGAGGCCGTGTCCGCTTTGGACGTGCTGGTGCAGGACCAGGTGTTGCGCCTGCTCAACGATCTGCAGGCCGAAAAGGGCCTGAGCTACCTGTTCATCACCCACGATCTGGCCGTGGTTCGTCAGATCGCCGACGAGGTTGTGGTGATGCAGCACGGCAAGCTCGTGGAGCATGCCACCACCGACGAGGTCTTCGACCACCCGCAGAAGCAGTACACCCGAGACCTGCTCGACGCCATCCCCGGCGGCAAGCTCCAGCTCGGTTTGGACTGATAGGACATTCTAAATTAGCTCCCTCTTATGAGGGAGCTAATTTTTTATACCTCAATGTAATCGTGAGTGCGGTACTGGTAGAGAGGCCAAAATAGTATGGCTGCATGACCATCACCATCACCACATCGAACGTCAACGGCATTCGCGCGGCAAAGCGCAAGGGCATCGAGGACTGGGCCGGCAAACATGCTCCGGATGTCTGGTGTATGCAGGAAGTGCGCGCCCCGCAAGAGGATGTCGATTCGATTTTCGGCGAATTCGGTTTCGAGTATGCCACCGCCGGCAAGATCGCCTCACCCTCTGACCTGCATTCGCTGAACGAGGTCTGCCGTGTCAAGGGTCGTGCCGGAGTCGGGCTCCTCACCGATCTTGAGGTGACCGATAAGCGCTATGGACTTCCGAGCTTGGGCGAGGATGTGGATTCCGGCCGTTGGATTGAGACCGATGTCAAGACGCCACAGGGATACACGATCACCGTGGCCTGCGTGTACGTGCACGCCGGCAACACCGATGATTCGACCAAGATGGAACAGAAGTACCGTTTTCTGGACACGATGCTCACTCGCATGGGCGAGTTGCGCGACGAGGCCGCGCACGGCGGCAAGCAGGCGGTATTGTGCGGCGATTTCAACATCGCGCACACGCCGCTCGACATCAAGAACGCCAAGGCCAACGAAAAGCACGCCGGCTTCCTGCCCGAGGAGCGCGCCTACGTGGACAAGTGGCTGGATGAATATGAGTTTGTGGATGTGATGCGTTCGCTCGCCGGTGATATTCAGGGGCCGTACACGTGGTGGAGCCAGCGCGGGCGCGCTTTCGACAACAATGTCGGCTGGCGCATCGACTACCAGTTCGCCACGCCCGAGCTGGCGGAGACCGCGCGCGGTTTTGTGATCGACAAGGCCCCCACATACGAGTTGCGTTGGTCCGACCACGCGCCACTTACCATCACATACGACGTGTGACTCAGCTTTCTCTAAGCCTGAGTGCTAGTGTTAGCAAGGTTGCAACCGTTACATGAAACGAGGAATTATGGGACTGTTCGGATTCGGCAAGAAGAAGAGCAAGAAGGAAGCCGAGCCGGCCGTTGAGCCTGTCGATGAAGACAAGGTGGCTGCCGCAGAAGCGAACGCTGCCGCAAAGGCCGAGAGCGCGGAGACCGTGCTCGCCGAACCGGCCAGCGAATACCAGGGCCGCGGAGAAGAGCGAGGCCCGTGGGACGTCAATGATGAGGACGTGCCCGATTATGACGATTATCTGGATCTGGGCGCCTACTACCTGCCCTTCCTCCGGGGCATCCAACTGCGTATCAAGGCCAACCGCGCCACCCAGCAAGTGCTTGGTTCCACCATCACCTTCGGCTCCTCCAGCCTGGAGATCGAAGCCTTTGCCGCACCCAAGACCCTGGGACTGTGGGATGACGTTCGCGGTGACCTGCTTGAAGCCAACAAGGCCGCTTCTGAAGTGGACGGTGTGTTCGGCACCGAACTGAAGCTGCCGGTCAATGTCAAGGGCGGCAAGACCGTGAACACGCGCATCGTTGGTGTGGACGGCCCGCGCTGGATGCTGCGTGGCATCTTCTCCGGCAAGGCTGCTATCGATCCGGACAGCCCGGAGACCGAGGCGCTGAACAAGTTCTTCGCCGGCATCGTCGTCGAGCGTGGCGAGGAGCCTTTGGCGCCGCGCGATCTGATCCCGATGCATCCGCCGGTCGCCCCCGCTGAGCGTAAGGCCGCCAAGGCCGCGGCCGAAGCCGGCGAGGCGAACGGCAAGGAACACTTCAAGGACATTCCGGACAACAAGCCGAAGGGCCCGTTGAGCCAGGATCAGACCACCGAGGTGAAGACCACCTTGGCCCGTGGCCCGATGTTCTCCGAAGTTCGCTGATCTATAGGAAGAGACTTGGCAGACAACAAACGCACCGGTCTATCCGCGCTGGCCGACGCCGGCAATGACGGCGAGGACTTCTCCGTCATCGATGCCATCGGCGGCCCTCGCGGCGTCATCGAATCCATGCTGCCCGGCGTGGTGTTCGTCGTACTGTTCGTGGCCACGAGCAATCTGAATCTCACCATTGCGGTTTCGGCCGTGTTGGCGGTATTGCAGGTTATTGTGCGACTGATTCAGCGCCAGTCGGTAATGGGCGCGGTCTCTGGTCTGGTGGCGGTAGGCATCTGCCTGATTTGGGCATGGCAGACTCATGAGGCCCGCAATTACTACATTTTCGGATTCATTACCAATGCCGGCTATGCCGCGTTGCTTGCCGTGTCACTGATCGCGCGCGTGCCCGGACTGGGTTTGGTCGTCGAATTCATTCGCAGCCTGCCCACCGAGCATTTCAAGGCATGGTTCCATGACTGGATGGACGACAAGGCCCTGAAACGCGCCTATATGATTGTCACCGGCCTTTGGGTCGGTCTGTTCCTGCTGCGGCTGGTGGTGCAGGTGCCGCTGTATCTGACCAACCATGTGGCTGCACTCGGCGTGACCCGCCTGCTCATGGGCATTCCGTTCTGGGCATTGGCGATTTGGGTGAGTTACCTCATTATCGCCACGCCGATGCACCGGCATAAGGTCGCGGCTAAGAAGACACAGACTGAAGTCGCTGTTGATGCCGAACTCGAACCGAGCGCAACCGGAAAGGACGATGATGCAAGCTGAAGTTCGTATCGAACGATACGCCGACCAAGGCCGCTGTGTGGCCCATATCGACGGTCGTGTGGTGTTCGTCCGCTTCGCCTTGCCCGACGAACTCGTGCGAGTCGAACTTGACGAGCCCCACGACCGGGACGACCGGTTCTGGACCGGCGAAGTCGTCGAGGTTCTCGAGCCGTCCGAAGACCGAGTCACCCCGGCATGGCCACTTGCCGGTCCCTTGGCGATGGGCGGGGGAGTGGGCGGCGCGGATCTCGTGCACGTCTCTTTGCCCGGCCAGCTCAAGTGGAAGGCCATCACCGTCTCCGAACAGATGAGCCGACTCGGCCATATCGACGTGGCCGTTCCCATCGAGCGCATGCCCGGCGACAAGGCAGCCGGCGGCCTCAATTGGCGTACCCGCATCGAAATGATTGCCGACGACAACGGCATGCCATCCATGCGCCGGCGCGGCACACACAACCGCGTGGCCATCGACACCATGCCGCTTGCCACGCGCACGCTGCTGGACGTCGCCAAGCGCGAACACGTGTGGGAAGGCGGCTTTGAACCCGGCTCCCAGATTCGTCTTTCCGTGCCCGAACCGCGCGGCGAGATCGTCGATACCGCGGCAGCAGACGACAATTACGCCGTACTTGTGGACGGCGAACTGCGCGCCGGCTCCCAGCTGCTCACCGAACAGGTGACCATCAACGGCACGACCTTCGACTATCAGGTTGACGCCAACGGTTTCTGGCAAGTGCATCGCCAAGCGCCTATCGCCCTCGGTACGCACGTGATCAACCTGGTCAACGGGCAGCTGCAGTCAGCGGCGGACGCCGTAATCTGGGATTTGTATTCCGGTTCCGGCCTGTTCACCCTGCCGCTGGCCACAATGACCGGTGAACGCACCCGCATGCTCAGCGTTGAAGGCGCGCGTGTGGCCGTCAAGAACGCCCAGCGCAATCTGCGCGCCATGAACCTGAACGACGTGGACGCCCGCGCGGGTGACGTCTCGCGCACGCTGGACCATGTGCCGGCGCATCTGGCCAAGCCGAATGTCGTAGTGCTTGATCCGCCGCGTGCCGGTGCTCGTGCCAAGGTCTGCCGCCAGATTGCCGCGGCCGGCGCATCCAGCGTGGTCTACATCGCCTGTGATCCCACCAGCCTCGCACGCGACACCGCGACACTCATCGGCGAAGGCTACGAGCTCAAAGACATCCGTGCCTTCGATATCTACCCGATGACCCACCATGTTGAGACGGTGGCCCTGTTTACCCGCTGACAGGTGAGCATATGACACGACGAATTCTCGGATTGCTGGCCTGCATGGCGGCTGTGTTGTCCCTGGCCGCCTGCACGCCGGCCGGTAGGGCGGTCGGCGATACCCAAGACAGCATGCCGGAAGTCGCCCACGATTCCACACATCCCACGGATGTCACAGTCGGCTTTGTGGGGTCGACTGACACCGCCGCAGACGAGTTCGTCATCAATGCGCTGTCTGATGACAAACTCAATGTCTACTATGCCTCGCTCGAAACATCCGCAAGCTCGGCAAACGCAACTGATGGTGTATCCGGTGAAACCGAATCTTCTGACGCCGGCACTACCAGCGAAAACGGTGCCGATAGTATGGATGCTCATACTGGCGTCGACAAGAATGCGGCCACCGCACAGCAGGGTGTTGCCGATTTCGTAGCTCGCGCGGTCAAAATCGTGGTTATCAGCGGCATCGACGTTACCGACGCCAACCGGGAGAGCTGGAACCAGACGTTGACCAATGCGCGTGAAGCCGGTATTCCAGTCGCTCTCATTGATCCAAAGCATGCGCCCGAAGATGAACTGCTGTACGCCGTCATCCTTCACCTCAACACCAACAGTGCCGATTCTGGCGACACTGCCGATACCAAGCCAATGACTATTACTGACGCCGTGCTCACCATCACGCGCGACGAACCCCACGAACGCGAGATCAAAGTCACCGTTTCCTGAGCCGAATCAGGCCCTTGAAGCTGAGAAAGCACCCTGAATCATCCCTGAGCCTTAGCGGATTGCGGAACAAGACGCGGTAGGCTGGGGAATATGAGTGCAACAACAGCCGTGGAAATGCCTGAGATCGGAGCAACCGGTCTTACCTCCAAAGAAGTGGTGCAACGTATCGAAAGTGGCCAATCGAATGCGGTGAAAACATCCACCTCGCGTTCGGTTCAAGATATCGTGCGAGCCAACGTGTTCACGCTGTTCAACGGCATCATCTTCGCCGCGATGGTACTGGTGCTGATCACCGGTTCCTGGAGGGACGCGGTGTTCGGTTTCGTCATCATCATCAACACGGGCATCGGCATCGTCACCGAACTCAGGGCCAAGCGCACGTTGGATAAGCTTTCCATCCTTGTGGCCTCCGAATTCCTCGTGCATCGTGACGGCAGGGACGTGGAGGTGCCCCACAACGAGATCGTGCTCGACGACCTGCTGTGGATCCGTGCCGGCGAACAGGTGCCGGCCGACGGGCAGATCATCCAGACCTGGGGACTGGAACTCGACGAATCCATGCTCACCGGCGAATCTCGTACCGTGCGCCACAAGGTGGGGGAGCAGGTGTATTCCGGCGCCACCGCGGTCTCCGGCATGGCATTGGTCAAGGTCAATGCGGTCGGCAGCCATTCCTACGCCGCCACGCTCACCGCGCAGGCCAAGGTATACAAGAAAACCGTGTCCGACCTGAACAAGGGCATCAACACGATTCTGAAATTCATGACCTTCCTCGTGGTACCGCTGTGCATTCTGCTGATTCTTTCGCAGATTCATACGGTCGGCGGTTGGGGCACGGCACTCTCCACCGGCGAATGGCGGCAAGCCGTGGTTTCCGCGGTCGCCGGCGTAGTAGGCATGATTCCCGAAGGCTTGGTGCTGCTGACTTCGCTGAACTTCGCGGTGGCCGCCATGCGTCTCGCCCGTCACAATACGCTGGTGCAGGAGCTTGAATCCGTGGAGACACTGGCTCGCGTGGACGCGCTGAACCTCGATAAAACCGGCACGATCACCGATGGCGGTATCGCCTTCAACCGGCTCGTGATGCTCGATTCCGCCAATGCGGCT
>OGQU01001897.1_pt1 | contig 15010 bp, 4 predicted proteins | sample 1553341 | NCBI WGS metagenome assembly OGQU01 (sample SAMEA2579920, study PRJEB22360) | human gut metagenome | biome: human gut; feature: human-associated habitat; material: faeces | place: Denmark | collected 2008/2010 | reverse complement strand
ACACACTCCGCGGGGTATTGTACTGTGCGAGTGTCGATGGTGGGAAGATCCACTGGCTCGGGAAGGCCGGGCCAGCCGCCTCCTGCGTGACCGATACGGTCGCCGTCTGCGTCAGGTCCGTGGAGGCGAAGGTAACTGTTGCGGACCGCGGCTCGGTCTGCGGGTTCACGTCGGCCGTGATGCGGATTTGCTGGACGTAGGGGCTTTTCGTGCCCGCTGCGAGCGGCGTGTCGTTCAGGTCGGTGACCTTCACCCATTCGCTGCCGCCCGTGCTTACGGTCCAGTCGTAGTCGGCGGCCGAGAGGCTCACGACGGCGGCGTCGGTTCCCAGGGCGTTCAGTCCGACCGATCCGGGAGCGACGTTGAAAGTCGCCTCGGCGGGAGTGGTCGATCCGGCAGGGTAGTAGAGGATGTTCTCCCGCGTGACGTTGACTGCCGCAGCGCTGTGGGTCCCGAGGTAGTCCATGTAGTTGTCGGCATTGATTCCGACCATGACGTAATTGCCGTCGTTGTAGGTTCCCACGTCGCCCTGCGCGATGCAGTTGCGGAATACGGCGGCTTTGTTGCACTGCCCGAAGAAGCTGCCTTTGTATTTGTTGTTGTCACGGTCGGAGATGACGCGGCCGTAGTTCTCGCATCCCACGAACTCGTTGTCGTCGTGGTTCACGAGGCACACGATGCTGCCGCAGCACCCTTCGTTCTTGCAGATCACGTCGCCGCGGTTCACGACCTTGGTGAATTTGGCGCCTGTGCCCGTGATGCAGGTGATGTTGCCGATGCGGGCGCCGCCTGCGGTGGCGAACTCGTTGAAATTGTTGCCGTAGTTGGCGCAGTCGGTCAGGTGGGTGTAGCGGTTGGCTGCCGCGACGATGCCTGATGCGCGGCCGACTTTGGTGGTGAGGTTGCCGCGGTTGACGCAGGCGGTGAACGCGACGGCGTTGGCCGAGCTGGCGTGGTTGGTGCTGAATCCACAGATGCCGCCGATCTGTACGCCGGTTGCATCGCTCTTGCTGTTGCCGCCGTTTTCGGCCGTAAGGTCGGCTTCGTTGGTCAGACGGTCGAGCACGATCCCTTCGTTGGCGAACGCGAGTCCGATCATGCCCATCGTCATGCGGACGTTGCCCGCCGAGCCGTCGAACGACATCGGGGCTTCGTTGGTGACGTTGCGTACGGCGGCGTCGTAGACCAGTCCGGCGAGGATGCCGCAGTCGGTGGCTTTCGAGGCCGTGATTTCCAGCGAACAGGAGGAGTCGAAGACGAGGTTTTCGACGACGGCTCCGGGACCCAGTGCGCCGAAGAGTCCCCAGGCGCGGTTGGGAGTGGCGTTGTCGCACACCATCCTGAAGTTGCTGATCGTGTGATCCTGTCCGTCGAAGAAGCCCGTGAAGGGGCGCCCTGAGCTGATCGTGAGGGCGTTGCTGGCCAGTGCGAAGGTCGCGTCACCGATCGGCGTCCATGTTGTGACGCCCGTCATGTCTATGTCGTCGAGCAGTACGACGACGCCCTCCTCGTTCTGCCACGGGGCGAGGGTTTCGCCCGCGTTGACCGCTGCGGCGAACTCCACGAGGTCGTCGGCCGTCCAGATGCCGCCCGGAGGTGCGAAGGCGTAGAGCGCTTTCGCCAGATGGCGGGCCGAGAACACGCCGTCCTTTTCGTTATAGGTGCGGATGCCCGATTTGTAGACGTTTTTCGTGTAGGTCTTGTCATCGGCGGTCGTCAGCGTGAGTTTCAGTCCGGCCGGGGAGGTGAAGCGTCCGACGGGGAATTTGATGGTCTGGGGCTTGGTCAGATCGGCTCCTTCGGGAAAATCCAGCGTCAGCTTCGTGCCGGTCCCGTCGGGTGCCGGGGTGAGGGCGAGCGTCGCGGGATCGACCGTGCCGGTGAAGGTCAGCCAGCCTTCGAAACCCTCTTCCGAGGCGGGTTCTACGGTGATCGACCGGGCCGGACTGTCCAGCTCTCCGGCGTCGATGCGCAATTCGACAACCGAGAAGATGTTGCGGAACGAGACGTGCAACGCCCCGTCCGAGAGGTTGTTTTCGAGCGGCGTGCCGACCAGCGGCGCGCAGGCCGTGTTGACCTGTTCCGCACCCTGGAACGAGATCGTGCGCCGGGCCTCCACGCCGACCGTGCCTTCGGCGGTCGTGGCGGGGTAGTAGGCTGTCAGCGGCTTGGACGCATCGTAGGAGGTGATGCCCGCTTCGCTGGTGAAGGTGGTCGTGGTGCCGGCTTCGGCGGCGGTGTATTCGTAGGCAGCGCCGTCGTATACGACCGTGATGCGGTCGCCGGCCTCCCAGGTGCTCTTGCCTTCGTTGATGTCGGTGCGGGTCGCTGCCGTGCAGGCGGCTTTGATGATCAGCCCTGACGAGGCGGGAAGCGGGGCCGGGTCGGTGATTTCGGGGTCCCGGGTGCAGCCGGCGAGCAGCAGCGCCGCGCTTAACAGAATGATATGCAGTTTTTTCATGTCGGTCGGGATTTACTCTTTGTTCTTGTCGTCGTCGAATTCCGTATCCTCGATGCCGTTGTCGGGCTTCTCCTGGTCGATGTCCGACATGTCGGTCACGGCGTAGGGCGTTGCGAGGGCATAGCGTGCCGCCTGCAAGGCTATCGGGGCGTTGGCATCGGTGACGGGCGTCGAATAGCTGCCCGCCGTGGAGTTCGAGGTCGTGTAGCGGAACGTGTTGCCGTCGAGCGTCACGCCTCCGAATGCCGGAGAGATCAGTTTCTCGAAGACGGCGCACGAGGCGGCGTAACGCGCGATGCCGTAGTCCATGTGGTATCCGTCGCGGGTCATGTCCATCGAGTTCTGGAGCTTCGACGTGCGGAGGTTTTGCAGGACGGTTCCCGTGGCGATCACATCGTCGAACGAGACTTCGGCCATCACCTTTTTACCCTGCGCGACGATGGCGGCGTACATGTCCGCCTGCGACGAGGCGAAATTGTTGACGATCACCGTCTGCTGCGAGTAGCTGACGATCGCCGGGTCGCCGTAGGCTTGCGAGAGGATATAATAGAACTTGGGCATGGCTCCGGTCTGCGTCGATTTGACATTGTCGATCAGTCCCTGAAGGGCCTCCTTTTCGGTCGAAGTCCACGACCAGGCGTTGACCTTGCCGGTGTGCTCCTGGATGGTCACGATGTCCCATCGGTCCGATGCGGCGACCTCTTTGATCGTCTTGTTCATCAGTTCGGTCCATCCGGCGGCTCCCGGACCGCACTCGTAACAGCGGTAGTCGTTCACGGTGGCGAATCCGTTGTTGTACTCGGGGACCGTGCGGCCTCCGTAGTACATGTGCGTCATCTTCACCTTGTCGAGACCTGCGGCCTTCAGCATGCCGGGCAGGTGCTCCACGGCGTCTTTCGTGAAGCTGTTGCCGATGAAGAGGATGCGCAGTTCGGCATCGCCGCCCGTACCGCCTCCGCCCGTGCTGCCGATTTGGTAGACGATGTTCGTGAGCGTCGATTTGTTCGAGCCCTGCTTGCCCAGGTAGTTGGCCTGATCGGCTTCGGCGTAGGAGTCGAAGACGGGCGAGCCGTTGTTGTAGGTGCCGACTTTGCCGCCTGCGGTGCAGTCGGTCCACTGCGCCACGCCGTTGTTGTAGGCCCAGAAAACGCCGCGGTTGCCGTCGCTGAGGATCGTGCCGTAGTTGGCGCAGTTCTCGAACGTAGCGGTGTTCGACATCGACGTGATGCCGCCGCAGCGGGCGCCGGTCGTCGAGGTGAGGTTCCCGTAGTTCGTGCAGCCGCTCATCGACGAACCCGTGCCCATGTTGCAGGTGATGTTGCCCAGACGCCCGGCGTCCTCCTTGGGGCACGTGTTCATCTGGTCGCCGTGGTTGACGCAGTTGGTCAGCTGGGTGTAGCGGTTGGCCGCGGCGACGATGCCCGACGTGCGGCCCGTCGCCGAAGTCATGTCGCCGTAGTTGATGCAGTCGGAGATGATGACTTTCTGCTGCGACGATCCGTCGTTGGAGGAGAATCCCACGATGCCGGCGATGTGGTAGCCCGTGGCGCCTCCGGCGGTGTTGTTGTCGCGGTTTTCGGCCGTGATCGCGCCGTTGTTGTTCACGTTGTCGATCGTGACGCCCGCCGTTTCGGCGAAGGCCGTGCCGATCAGGGCCATCGTGATGCGGACGCTGCCCGCCGTGCCCTGAAAGTGCATCGGTGCGCTGCTCGTGATGTCGCGCACGGTGGCGTCGTGGACCATTCCGGCCACCACGCCGTTCGACGAACCTGCCGTGGCCGTGACGGTCAGCGAACAGCCCGTGTCGAACGAGAAATTCTCGACCACGGCGCCCGGGGCCAAAGCCCCGAACAATCCGTATGTCGCGCCCGCCTCGCTGCCCGCGGCAACCATTTTCAGGTTGCGGATGCGGTAGCCCTGCCCGTTGAAATGGCCTGCGAAGGGCGTTCCCGTGAGGGTGAGCTTGTTGCTTGCAAGTTCGAAAGCCGCTTTGCCGATCGGGGTCCACTCCGTGACCGCCGACATGTCGATATTGGTCAGCAGGCACACTTCGCCGTCCTCGTTCAGCCATTCGTCGAGCGATCCTCCGGCGTTGACCGCCGCTGCGAAGGCCACCAGATCGTCGGCGGTACGGATGCCCTTGGCCGTCGAGATGTCGCCTCCGTATTTGGTGTTGGTCACCTTGTCCTCATTGCCCGTCTTGATCAGGCCGATGTAGTCCATGTAGTTGGTTTCGTCGATCTGCACCATCACGTAGTTGCCGCCGTTGTACGATCCCACGCCGCCTCCGGCGGTGTTGTTGTCCAGTTTCGCGCCGTTGTTGATGTTGGCCACGAGCGTTCCGCGGTAGGTCGCCAGGTCGGTGATCACGTTGCCGTAGTTGGCCGAATTGACGACCTCGCTGTCGGCGGAGTTGGTCAGACAGACGAGCCCTCCGGCGTGGGTCTTGGCATTGGTGGCAACGATGTCGCCGTAGTTCGTGCAGCCATCGACCACCGACGAGGTGCCGAGGATACAGGTGATGTTGCCCAGGCGTCCGCCGCCCGATTCGCCGTAGGTGTTCAGTATGTCGCCGTGGTTCTCGCATTCGGAAACGACCGTAAAGGTGTTCGCTGCGGCCACGATGCCCGAAGCGCGGCCCGTCGAGACGGTCATGTCGCCGTAGTTCGCACAGCGTGTGATGAGGTTTCTGAAAGTCGATGTGCGCGAGGTGTTCGAGACGCCCGCGATGCAGCCCGCCTGCGTCGAGGTGAACCCGTTGGTGTTGGCGGCTCCCGGCACGGCCTTCATGGCACCGTAGTTCTTCAGCCCGATGAGCTTCGTGACGGTTTCGTCGCTTGTGCCGGCTCCGTAGACGAAGCCTACGAGGCCCATGGTCATCAGTTTGTTCGAAGCGCCGTTGCCCAGACACTCCATCGGGAGGTAGCTGGTGCACTCCTCGATCGTCGATTCGACGCTGGCTCCGGCGATGACGCCCGTCGAGGTGACGCCGTTGCCCGAGACCTTGAACGACCCCGTGTCGCCGTTTTCGGCTCCCAGCACGAGGTTCTTGACTGTCGCGCCTTTCAGCACGCCGAACAGGCCGTATGCCTGGTTGTCGCCCGTGAGCGCCGCTTCCATTTTGAGGTTGCGCAGAGCGTATCCCTGCCCGTCGAACGTCCCTTCGAAAGCGGCTCCGGAGGGGGTGGAGACCGCCGTCGTGGCGGCGAACGTGCCGTTGCCGATGGGCGTCCACTGGGCAACGTCTTTCAGGTCGATGTCGTTCATCAGCACGGCGGTCATCAGCTGTGCGCCCGTGCCGGCGTTGACATCGGCCGCGAACTGCACCAGTTCGGCGGCCGTCCGGATCTCGATGCGGTCGCTCGCGGCCTTTGCGAAGAAGACCGGGCGCAGCACCGTGTGCTCCATCATGTCGTAGGCCACCGCGATCAGGTGTCCCGCGCTGAATCCTGCCGGGAACGTGACGACGATCTGCTGCTGCTCCTTGTCGAGCGCGGCTTCGACGCCCTCGGCTGCGGCGATGCCGACCAATGCGTCGGCGGCGTGTTCGCCGTGCAGCGTGTATTTGACCGTCATCGGGGCGGATGTATCGACCACCGTGGTGTTGATCGCCGTCGAGAGCGTGAGGTTCAGCACCTGCTGGATGGGCAGCGTGATGACCTCCCCGTTGCCGAGCGTCAGCGACAGATTGCCGTTGGCGTCGCGGGCGATCTCCCTGAACAGACAGCTTTCGCCGTCGTTGGCCTCGATCGGGCGCCCTGCGGCGTCGTTCAGCCGTTCGCCGTTGACGGTCCAGAATCCCTGTTCATCGACCGACACCACGGGGGTGTGGCCGCTTACGGGAACCCGTTCGCCGTCTTTGTCCAGCAGCGGCGCGGTCTGTCCGTCGGCCGTCACCGTCCAGTAGTAGAGACCGCTTTCCGCATCGGGCTCCACGCCCAGCAGCGGAACGTTGAGCATCTGGTCAACGGTGGCCAGCACGACGCTCTTCTCCTCGTCCTTGTTGTCCTTGTAGGTGATGACGCAGTTGCCTTCGGAATCCTGCGTCATCGCGGTGATGACGTTGCCCGAGGTCAGCTCGCTCAGGTCGGCGAGCTGCTCGTTGAGCGATGCGATGCGGCTTTGGAGCCTGGCGATCCGCTCCTTGAAACCGTCGATGCGGCCGCCGAGTTCCGAATCGTCGTAGTCGCTGCAACCTGCCGCGAAGGTGACGGCGGTCAGAAGCAAGAAATATAGGAATCGTTTCATGAATGTCTGGATTAAGCGTTAGTAGTTCTGCGACGGATCGAAATATTCGCTGTTGCGGTAACACAGGGCGTTGTCGTTCGTGGCTTCGGGGGCGCCGCTCGGGTTGTCCTTGTAGGTGTCCCATTCGCCGACGCGGCCGCCCTTGGCGCATTGCGTGACGAGCCCCTTGGCGCTGTAACCGCAGGCCCATCCGGGACCGTGCTGCGGCGCTCCTGCGTCGTAGGTGATGTTGGCCAGGATCGTGCCCTTGTTCACGCAGCCGACGATCGTGGCCTGGTTGTGGCCCACGAAACCGCCCGTGCGGCATCCCAGCTGCGAGAAGACATTGCCGTTGTTGGTGCAGTACTCGATGCGGATGTTGTTGTTCGTCACCGTACCGCCTACCAGACCGCCCATGCGCTTGATGCCGTATTGGTCCTTCTGTCCGGCGTACTGCCCGGCGGCATCGTCCTCGACGAGGCCGTTATTCTGCGAATTGGCGATGGTTCCCTTCTCGAAGGTTCCGGCCAGCCCGCCGCCGCGTCCCGAAGGTGCGTTCACCCGTCCGTTGTTGGTGCAGTAGCCTATGAGATTGTTCTCCGCCGATTTGATGTAGGCGCAGATGCCTCCCACCTGCATGCCCGTCCCGCCGTTGGCGGTGTTGGCGATGGGACCCGTGGTGATGTCGCCGTTATTGACGCACGTCGCCGCTGCGGAGGTTCCTCCGATGGTCGTACCGGTCATCTGCCCGGCGATTCCCGCGAGCATCACCAGCACTCCGGCGGGGTCTTCGGCCTCGAACGAGATCGAGACGTTGTTGGTCACGTTTTCGATCACCGATTCCGTGGCGAACGCCGCCACACCTGCTACGGCCGTGCCGGCTCCGGCGGTTCCCCGGACGGTGAGCTTGTCGCCCTTGGCGCCGACCGTGAGGTTCCGGACGGTGGCCTGGTTCAGCACGCCGAACAGACCGTGGGCCGTCGATTTCGCGGCGTCGGCCGTCCAACCGATGTTTTTGATCGTGTAGCCCTTGCCGTCGAATTTGCCCGTGAAAGGATTCTCGGCCGTACCGATCGGCGTCCATTCCGTCGTGCCCGTCATGTCGATGTCGCCCAGCAGCACCACGTCGCCGCTCTCGTCGCGGTAGCGGTCGTAGCTGCGTCCGGAATTGACGGCCTCGGCGAATTTGCGCAGGTCCTCGGCGGTCTTGATGCCGTAGTATTCGGGCTTCGCGCTTTTGGCCGCGAGGCGCACGACGCGGATCAGGACGTTTTCCTCCGTGTCGCAGAGCATCACGGCGAAACTGCCCTCTTCGAACGCATCGCCGAAGGTGACGGCGATGGTTCCGGCAGCGGTGTCGGCTGCGGCCGTGAGTTTCTCGGTGCGCATGATTTTGAGGATCGTTTCGCCGGCCTTTTCGCCTGTGATCTCGTAGCCGATCGTGAGCGGCTGCGAGGCGTCCTCGACGACGTATTCGTCTCCGAGCACTGTGTCGCCGACCTTGAAGACGATGTTGAAGGCGTCGAAGACCGGAGCCGACACCGTCGAGCCGTCGCCCAGCGTGAAAACTGCGTTGCCGGCGGCGTCGCGCGAAATGCCTGTGATGAGCGATCGTTCCTTGCCTTCGGCTTTCAGCGGACTGCCTGCCGCATCGGTCAGCCGACGGCCGTTGACGGTCCAGTAACCCTCCTTATCGACAGCCACTTCGGGCGTGCGTCCGGCGACGGGGATTTTGGCCCCGTCGGTGTCTTTCAGGAAGTCGGTTTTGCCCCCTGCGGTGGTCGTCCAGTAGAGCACGCCGCCCTCCTCCTTCGTGCCGAGGATCGGCGCAGTGGTCACATCGTCCTTTGTGGCGACGGTGACGCTGTGTTCGACGTTGTCGGCGCCTTTGTAGCGGACGACGTTGTTGCCCTCGGCGTCCTGCGTGATCGAGGTTACGACCCCGCCGTTGACGACGGACGCGAGCAGCCGCACCTGGCTGTTGAGTTCGTCGGCCTGTTTTCCGAGTTCGGTGAGCTGGTTGTATATCTCATCGACGCCTTTCCACAGCGCGGAGTCGTCGAAGTTGTCGCTGCACCCGCCCGCGAAGAGGAGGACCGATGCCAGAAGTGTTGTTATCATGGTTCGTTTCATTGCCGTTTGTTTTTTCGTGGTTGCAAAAAGCATCAGTCGAAATTGGTGCTGTCAGTCCATCCGGGATTCTGGGTCAGCAGTCCGCCCGTCAGCACGCGCTGGTCGGCCGGAATGGGCCACAGGTAGTCGCGTTCTTCGTTCCAGGTGTATTTCAGGGCATTCCACGCCACGACGTAGCCGCGGTTGTCGGCGGCTTCGGAGAGGACGATGTCCGAACCGATTTTCAGCACCGTCAGCCCGTCGGCCGGGGTGCTGGTCTGCTGCGCGGCGTAGAGTTCCAGATCGTTTTTGCCGTCGCCGTCCATGTCGTAAAGACCCGGACCGGGGAAATAGATGCCGTAGTAGGGTGCCGTCTCGTTGACCATCTGCGCACCCTCCTTCCAGCGGAACATGTCCCACATGCGCAGGCCTTCCATGACCATCTCCACGGTGCGCTCGCGGCGGATTTCGAGGATCACGCCCGTGTTGGCGCTCTTCGTGACATTGGGGTAGCAGGCCAGGAGGAACGGATCGGGATCGGCGTTGGCGGCCTCCATGTCGAGTCCGCCCATGCCGGCGCGTTCACGGATCTTGTCGATCGAAACGGTCAGGTCGTCCTGCGTCAGCGTACCCAGCTCGGCCTTGGCTTCGGCATAGTTGAGATAGACCTCCGCCGTGCGCAGCAGCGGCCAGTCCGCCGTGCCTTTCGAGGCGCCGCTGTGGGCGGCCGTCGAGACGAATTTGATCGGCTCGTAACCCGTCATCGAGGTCATGTCGTTCGGCGTGGCTGCGCTTTCGCCCTTGGCGACGTATCCCGGGCAGAGCACCGTTTGCGCCATGCGCGGATCGCGGCCTGCGGTCTCCTCGGTGTAGAACATCGTTTCGTGGCCCTCCTTTTCGGTGAAGCGCGAGCCGTCGGCCATCAGATAGTGGTTCATGAAACGGCGCGTGAAACCCGTCGCCGCATTGCGGATGTTGAACTGTACGCTGTGGGCGAGGTTCAGCCCCTCGAAATTGTAGAGACGGGCCAGAATGACTTCGCTCTGCTTGGCGTCGTCGCTGCAAAAGAGGTCGCGGTAAGGCTCCGTGCCCTCCTTGTAGAGCGAGTATCCGCTTTCGGCGATGAACGTCGCCGCGGCGTCGGCGGCCTGTTGCAGGTATTTGTCGGCGTCGGGCAGGCCGCGGTATTTGCGCCACGTGCCTTCGTAGAGCGCGGCGCGCGACTTGAAGGCCAGCGCCGCCCAGCGGGTCACGCGGGCTACGTCCTTGTCGCGCGGGAGCATGTCGATCGCGTCGTCGAGGTCGGACATCACGTGGTCCATGATGATACCGCGATCCTCGCGGGGCTTTTTCAGCAGCTCTTCCTCCTCGGAACCGATCACCGTGTCGTACCAGGGCACGTCGCCGTAGCGGCGCACCTTCACGTAGTAGAAATAGGCGCGGAAGAAGTAGGCCACGCCGTCGTATTTGGTGCGGGCTGCCTCGTCGGTGCAGTTGTGGGAATTTTGCAGGTAGTAGTTGATCTTGCGCAGGGAGGTCCAGGTCCAGCCGCTCTCGTCGGAGGCCATGCGGGTTCCCGAGATCACGTCGCCCATGCTCTTGTCCACCATGTCGTCGGCGTTGAGCCCCGAGGCGCTGTCGGGGGAGTCGAGCAGCGTGTAGAACTGATTGGTCCACAGGCGGAGGTCCACTTCCGACTGGAAGTAGGTCTGCGGAGTGACCGTATCTTCGGGTATGAGGGTCAGGTCGCAGCCCGAGCAGGCGGCGCCCAGCAGCAGGGTTGCCAATATTTTGTGCAGTGTTTTCATCTGTCGTTCTCTTTATGCGTTAGAAGCTGATGTCGACGCCTACCGAGAGGGTTTTGGGATAGGCGTATCCCGTTCCGGAGTCCTTCTTGCTGGTGCTCGACGATCCGGCGAGTTCGGGGTCGATGGTCTTGTTGTGCCTTTTCAGCGGCGACCAGTAGCAGAGGTTTTCGCCCGAGAAATAGACGCGGGCGCGGTCGATGCCGATCTTGCGCGTGAGTTTCTGCGGCACGGTGTAACCGATCGTGAGGTTTTTCAGGCGCAGGTAGGCGAGGTTCTGGAGGTAGCGGTCGTTTTTCTCGCCCAGCGAGCCTCCCGCATAGGCGTTGTAGCCGCGCGGACGGGGGAAGTAGGCGTTGCGGTTGTCCTCGGACCAGCACTCCGAATAGAAATCCTTGTGGATGAACGACGTGGGCGGGAATGCGTAGGGGCCCCAGAAGTCGTAGGACGCCTGCCCGGCGGCCGGATACCAGTCGCGGCGCCCGATGCCCTGGAAAAAGGCCGATACGTCGAAGCCCATCCAGTTGAATCCCACGCGGAACGAGTAGTTGTAGCGCGGCAGCGAGTTGCCGATGATGCGCTTGTCGCCCGGATCGTCCACCGTGCCCGAGCCTTCGGAAATCACGTTGTCGCCGTCGAGGTCGGCGAAGCGCACGTCGCCCGCCCGAAGGTAGTTGCCGGCCGGGCCCTTGCACTGATACACGCGGTTGTTGACCGCCTTGTCGTCGATCCTGGCCTGGTATTCGGCCGCTTCGCGGTCGGTCTTGAACAGCCCTTCGACGTGATAGCCCCAGATTTCGCCCAGCGTCTTGCCTACGTAGTGGTCCGAGATCAGCCGGTCGGGGTTGTGGTATTTGGTGATCTTGGTGATGTAGTCGCCCACCGAGGCCGATACGTTGTAGGAGAAGGGGCTTCCTGCCAGCTGGAATTCATCCTGCCAGCTCAGGGTGATCTCCCAGCCCTTGGTGCGCAGGTTGGCGCAGTTGGCCTTCGGGGTTTTGGCGCCGAAAACGTCGGGCAGGGTGAGCGAGGTGGTGAGCATGTCCTTCGTGTCGCGGATGTAGTAGTCGCCCGTGAAATTGAGACGGCCGTTGAGCACTCCCACGTCGAGTCCCACGTCGTAGGTGGTCACGGTCTCCCACGTAAGTCCCGACGACAGCGGATCGGAAACGTTGGCGTAATAAGCCTTTTCCAGTCCGTCGAAGGTGTAGCTCATCTGGTTGTCGGTGCTGATCTGCTCGATGTAGGCGTAGTTGGATACCTGCTGGTTGCCCAGGCTGCCCACCGAGAGGCGCAGCTTGAGGTTGTTCATCACGTCGCGCACGGGCTCGAAGAACGACTCCTCGCTGATGCGCCATGCAGCCGACGCCGAGGGGAAGAAGCCCCAGCGGTGGTCGGGCTCGAAGCGCGACGAACCGTCGCCGCGGGCGCTCGCCTCGAAGATGTAACGCCCTTCGTAGTCGTAGTTCACACGGCCGAAGAAGCCCAGCGTGCGGTAGGCCGAGATCGACTGCGAGAGGGTGATGGGACCCGTCGCCACGGTGAACGAGTCGATGTTGTCGCTCGACAGGTCGGTCTGCTTCACGTCGAGCGACGTGGAACGGTAATCCTCGTACTGGCCGCCGGCGGTGGCTTTGAAATGGTGGCCGCCCCACGAATTCTCGTAGGTGCCGTAGATGTTGACGTTGTGGCCCTTGTAGCCGTAGTGCACCTCGCGGTAGGAGTTCTCGACCGATCCTGAGGTGAAGGTCTCCATGACACCCTCCCGGCGCGAGTATTCGAACGTGTTGTTGCGGTATTTGTAGAGCCGGTCGCGCTGGCGGTAGTCGTAGGCCGCCGTGAGGACGAGCTTTTTGGCGATCGTGATGTCGAACTGGTTCGAAAGCGTCAGGTAGCGGTTCTCCTTCGAGTTCTTCGAACGGTCGGCGGTCATCTGCCCGCCGCGGCCGGCGCCGATCGGGGAGTTCTTGCCCAGCTGGTTGACGTACTGGACGATCGAGCCGTCGGGGTTGTAGGGGAGGAATGCGGCGCAGATGTTCGATTGCAGGGCGTTGATCGTACCCTCGTAGTCGGAGTGGCCGCCGTATTTGTAGCCCGAAGTGTCGAAGCTGATGTTGTTCGAGTATTTCAGCCACGGGGTCATCTGGGCCGAAACCTTGGTGCGGAAGGCGTAGTCGGTGTACTTGTCCTTGTTGATGTTGAACATGCCGTACTGCTGGTAGAAGCGGCCGCTGGCGTAGTAGGTCACCTTGTCGGTTCCGCCCGAGAGCGAGAGGTTGTGCTCCTGCTGCGAACGCACGCGGTTGTAGAAATAGCCGTACCAGTCGAAATTGCCGTAATAGTAGTACTTGCCGTCGTCGCCCACCTCGACCCACGGACGGTCGGGATGCTCCGTGCGGTCGTTGCGGCGGTCGTAGAGCTTTTGCAGGCCGCCGTTCTCCTCGGTGTAGCGGAAGATGTTCATCGTGCCGTCCGACGAGTCGTTCATAAACTGGTTGACGATGCGCACGTGGTCGTAACCCGTGTCGATGAAATCGGTCGAGGTGGTGTTGCTGGCCCAGCCGAAGCGGCCGTTGTAGGAGACGCGCGCACGGTCGCCCTTCTTGCCCGCCTTGGTGGTGATGAGCACTACGCCGGCCGACGCCTTGGCGCCGTAGATGGCGCACGACGAGGCGTCTTTGAGCACCGACACCGATTCGATGTCGTTGGGGTTGATCTGGCTGAGGCTCACTTCCACGCCGTCGGCCAGCACGAGCGGCGAACCGCTGTTGAGCGAGATCGAGCCGCGGATGTTGATGGCGTAGGACGATTCGGGAGAACCCGTTCCGAAGGTGATGTTCACCGAAGGGTCGGCGCCTTGCAGGGCGTTGGCGGCCGAGACCACCGGACGGGCGTTGAGATCCTTGCCGCTGATGGTCGCCACGGCGCCCGAGAGGTTGGCCCGCCGCTGCGTGCCGTAGCCCACGACGACCACCTCGTCCATCAGGTTGTCCGACTCTTTCAGGACGATTTCAAGCGGAGAATTTCCCCCCCCCTCCTTGACTTCCACGATCTGGGATATGTAACCCAGGTAGGAGACGTTGAGCTTGGCGGGGAATTTCATGTCCGCCAGTTCGAAATCGCCGTCCACGCCCGTCAGCGTACCTTTCTGGGTGCCCACGACGGCCACCGTCGCGGCGATGATCGGCTGTCCTTTGATGTCGGTCACCCGTCCGCGCACGGAGTTCGGTGCGGCGGCCGGCTTGGACGCTGCCGAGGGTTGTTTCTTGGTGACGGAGATGCGGTGTCCGTCGATGGTGCAGGTCACCTCCTGCCCGGCGAATACCTGGTCGAGGACTTCGCGGATGGTGGCGTTTTTGGCCGAAACGGAGATGCGTTTGGTGAGGTCCACCTCGTCCGAACTGACGATGATGGAGTAATTTTCCGTACGGTTCAGCGTGGCTATGGCCTCCTGAACGGTTACGTTCTTCAATTCGAGGTTGATTCTTTTCGTCTGGGCGAAAACCCCGGCGGGGCTCAGCAACATACAGAGAATAACCAGGTAGAGGAGTCTCGCAAAGCGAGTTCCCCGACGATTGCAGTCGTTTCCCATGATAGGTTTATTTAAGGTTCGAGTTTAAGGCGGGTATGCCGGGATCGGTGGCATCCGGGCGGGTCACAGAGAAGGAACAGAAAAGGGAGGGCGGTGGGGCGGTCAGTCTTTCATAGGCATTTCGGGTTTGTGTGTGAGGTTCGTTTTTCGGCGTAAAAGTTTAGCGGGATCGGTTCGACGAGAGGTAGATGACTCCGTCGCGGCGCAGAATCTGCATCTTGCGATCGGAATTGATGGCGGAAAGTATCTGGTCCAGATTCTCGTTGTTGGTGAAATAGGCGAAATAGCGGGCTTGGGCGAGCGCTTCGTCGAGGATGACGATGTGCGTGCCGAACAGCCGTTCGAGGTCCGAAGCGATGTCGCGCATGCGCAGGTTGAAGAAATGGATGGCCCGGTCGTCGGCGAAGGACTTGAAATGTCCGGGCTGGAACGTCGTGAGGTCGATGTCACCCGTGGCGCGGTCGTACTGCACCATGTCGCCGGGCTTCATCGTCAGCTGTTGTTTGCGCGTCGGGGCGTCGATGTCGAACCGGACGGAGCCTTCGACCAGCAACACCTCGATACAGTCGGTATTCGCGTAGGACTTGAAGTTGAAGCGGGTTCCCAGAACGCGGATGCCGACTTCGCCCGACTGGATGATGAAGGGTTTGCGGGGATCTTTCGCCACGTCGGCGAATATCTCGCCTTCGACGAAAATCCGGCGCTCCTTGCCCGTGAAAGCCGACGGATAGGTGATGCGGCTGCCGGAGTTCAGGTGCAGCTGCGTGCCGTCGGGAAGTGTCAGGGAGGCCATTTCGCCGTACGGAACCTGCT
>OGQU01001883.1_pt1 | contig 15135 bp, 16 predicted proteins | sample 1553341 | NCBI WGS metagenome assembly OGQU01 (sample SAMEA2579920, study PRJEB22360) | human gut metagenome | biome: human gut; feature: human-associated habitat; material: faeces | place: Denmark | collected 2008/2010 | reverse complement strand
GGCCAGGTCGGGCCCCACCCTGGCCCCCAACCACTACATCGAGGACTCCGAGCCTTGGGCGCTTGCCAAGGACGAGGCCAAGGCTGACGAGCTGGCGTTTGTGATCTACAACCTGCTCGAGGCCATTCGCATCGCCGCTCACCTGCTGATGCCGCTCATGCCCCAGACTTCTGCCGAGGCCCTGCGTCGCCTGTCCTGCGAGGACGAGGCCGCGAGCGACGACCTCAAGGGCATTTGCGCTTGGGGCCTGCTTGCCGGTGGTCAGCCCGTCGAGAAGGGCGAGCCGCTGTTCCCGCGCCTGGGCTAAGACGTCGCGCGAGTGCCATATCGGCAATTTGCTGTTTAGCTGTAAGGGCATGGCCGCCACGGTCCATGCCCTTTTGTTTCAAGACGCCGCCATCATGCTAAGGAGGCAGCCATGACAACTTCGCCTTTGGCAAACCCCACGGCCACCAGGGAGCTGCTGGAGGAGTTTGGCCTTGCGACCAAGCATCGCCTGGGCCAAAACTTTCTAATCGACAATCATGTGATCGAGCGTATCTGCGAGCTTGCCGAGCTTGCGGGCGATGAGCGCGTGCTCGAGGTTGGCCCGGGCGTTGGTACGCTCACGCTTGCGTTGCTGCAGGAGGCGGCGTGCGTCACGTCGATCGAGGCCGATCCCGAGCTCGAGCCGGTGCTCGATGCCCATGCCGCCGACTATGCCAACTTCCGCTTTATCATGGGCGACGCGCTTAAGGTGGGCCCGGAGCAGATTGAGCAGGCTGCGGGCGGTGAGCCGACGGTGTTTGTCGCGAACCTGCCCTATAACGTGGCAGCGACGATCATCCTGCAGTTCTTCCAGACGATGCCTGCGCTCAAGCGCGCCGTCGTCATGGTTCAAAAGGAGGTTGCCGATCGCATTGCCGCAGTGTCGGGTAACAAGACCTATGGCGGCTACACGGCAAAGCTCGGCCTGTATGCGCAGGTGACGGGGCGCTTTGAGGTGCCGCCGCGCTGCTTTATGCCGGCGCCGCATGTGGATTCTGCCGTAGTACGCATCGATCGCGTTGACGGCGTGGTACCCGAGGGCCTCGACCGCGAGTTTGTGGCTCGTGTGATTGACGCTGCATTTGCTCAGCGTCGCAAGACCATCCGCAACTCCATGAGCGCCAACGGCTTTGCCAAGGACGTGCTCGACGCCGCCTTTGAGGTCTGCGGTATCGCACCCACTACGCGCGCCGAGACGCTTGATGTTGCCGACTTTGTCCGCCTGGCCCAGGAGCTAATCCATGATGCCTAATGCCGCACGCGTGACGTTTACCAAGAAAAAGAAGACGGTCGCCTGCCCCGTGCCCTTGGCACCGCTTGCCGACACGCATGCGCACCTGCTTTCGTTTTGGGGCAAAGAAGTGCCCGAGACGCTCGTGCGCGCCAAAGCTGCGGGCGTCGACCTGTTGGTGACGATGTTCGACCCCATCGCTGACAAACGCAGCGTGACGGACTATAGCGACTGGCTGGTTCGCGAGATTCTGCCGATGCGGGATATTCCGCAGGTCAAGTATCTCGCTGGCGTTCACCCCTATGGCGCGCCCGACTACACCGATAACATCCATGCCCAGATTGTGACTGCGCTCGATGATCCCCTATGCGTTGGCATTGGCGAGATCGGTCTGGACTACCACATGGATTACGACGACGATATCGCGCCGGCGCCCCACGACGTGCAGATCGACTGTATGGCGCGCCAGCTTGAGCTTGCCGTACGCCGCGATGTGCCGGTAGAGCTGCACCTGCGTCATGAGGACGCGGACGAGGAGCGCACCTCGCATGTGGATGCGTACAACGTGCTGCGCGAGGTGGGTGTGCCCCAGGCCGGTTGCGTACTGCACTGCTTTGGCGAGGACCGAGCCACGATGGAGCGCTTTGCGGATTTGGGTTGTTACATCGCCTATGGCGGCGCGGCTACCTTTAAGCGCAACGACGACGTGCGCGAGGCATTTGCGGCGACCCCGCTCGACCGCATTTTGTTCGAGACGGATTGCCCGTATATGGCTCCGGAGCCCATCCGCGGTCTTGAGTGCGAGCCGGCAATGATTTCTATCACGGCAAACACGCTGGTCAACGACCGTGTCGATCGTACCGGCGAGGATGCTGAGGCAATCGCGCGAGCAGCTTGGGAAAATGCCTGCAAACTTTTTCTATAAACGGCTGCCAAGGGGCTGACAAAACTGGTCTATTACCTGCCTTATGCCTGCCCTTGAGCTTACGACGGGGCGTTTCTATTAATAAGTGCCTACGGTTCGCGTCATGTTCCCGCATCTTCGCGCAAGCATATGACAAGCGATTGCCGTTGATCGAAAAACGGCTTGCCCACAACCCTAATATCTACCACGTCATCGCCGGACGGGACAAATAGAACCCCCGGTCCCTCCGGTGCATTCTTGTGTTGTAAGGAGAAGATTGTGGCAGATATCAAGAACAAGCAAATTTCTCGCCGGTCCTTCTTGGGCCTTTTTGGCGCGAGTGCCGTGACGCTCGGCCTCGGTCTCGTCGGTTGCGGCAGCGTCGACGGTAAGGGTGGTGCGGCGACCGCTGGCTCGGATGCCGCTTCTATCGATAAACTTACCATGGTCTGGCTGCCCAACGAGTCCAGCTCCGAGTTCGACGCGGGCCGCGAGGAGTTTGGCAAGGTTCTTGAGAAGTACGCCGGTGTCAAGGTCGAGCTCATGACCACCACCGACTATAACGTCGCTATCGAGGCTATCGCTTCCGGCAAGGCTCAGCTTGCCAACATGGGCGCCGAGGGCTTCATCCAGGCTCAGAAGAAGAACAGCAAGGTTCTTCCGCTTGTGACCACCTCCGACACCGACGGCAAGCTCGACGGCGCCAAGTACTACAGCCGCATCTGCGTGCCCGAGGCCGAGATGAGCACGTACGCGGATAGCGCCGAGGAGACCGGCTACTCCATCAAGAACATCAAGGGCAAGCGCATGAGCTTTGTCTCCGCTACCTCCACTTCCGGCTTCAAGGTTCCGTGCAGCGCCATCATGAAGGCATTCCCGGATGACGTGAAGTCTTCCGATGAGCTCAGCACCCCGGGCTTCTTCTCCCAGGTGCTCTTTGGCAACTCTCACCCCGGCTCTGCCGTCAACCTGCTGCAGGGCGACGCCGATGTGGCCGCCTTCGACGACGTTGACGTCGATACCTATCTTGACGTTCCCGAGGGCGAGCGCGACGCCGTGAACGCCGCCGGCTCCGTCTACTCCGTCAAGGCCGACGCTCCTCAGCCCTTCGATCGCGTCCAGGGCAAGAAGTTCGGCATCATCCAGTCTACCCCGGTTCTCAACGGCCCCATCGCCGTCAACACCGAGAAGGTTCCGCAGGAGATCATCGACAAGCTCGTCAAGGGCCTGACCTCCAAGGAGACCTCTGAGGACGAGCTGCTCTTTGCCCCCGAAGACAAAGAGGGCAACGGTGCCGTTTGGAGCCTGGGCGATACTGCCGGCTTCATCGCAGTCGAGGACTCCTGGTACGACCCCATTCGCGCGCTTGACTAATGCATGTCCCTGCGCGCACACGTGCAGATGGGCGGCATCGCGTAGACGATTCGCCGCTGCCAAAACGGGCCGGGCGCGAATATCCGCGTCCGGCCTCGACGTTGATGGGAGGGCATGGGAATGCCACAGAACGCACAGCCTCTTTTGCAGGTGAGCGATTTGACCAAAAGCTATGAGGGCAAACGAGGCGCACAGCAGCAGCATCACGCGCTTTCCGGCGTAGATTTTGTCTGCGGCGAGGGAGAGCTGGTCACGGTGATCGGCCCTTCAGGCGCCGGCAAGTCGACCTTTTTGCGCTGCATCAATCGCCTTATCGAGCCCACGGAGGGTTCGGTTGTTTTTAACGGGCAGGACATCACGCACCTGCGCCGCAACAAGCTGCGCGGCGTGCGTACGCAGATTGCCATGATCTTCCAAAACTACAACCTGGTGTATCGTCTTACCGCCATCCAAAACGTGCTGCACGGGCGCCTTGGTTACAAGGGCGCTGTGGCCGGATCGTTGGGCCTTTACAGTGACGCCGAGAAGCTTCGTGCGTTCGAGTTGCTCGACGAAGTGGGTCTGGGCGAGTTTGCCTATCGTCGCGCCGACCAGCTCTCGGGCGGACAAAAGCAGCGCGTGGGTATTGCTCGTGCACTCATTCAAGATCCGCGCATCATTTTATGCGACGAGCCTATCGCGAGCCTTGATCCCAAGAGCAGCCGTGCTGTCATGGAGCATCTGCGCCGCGTGACGCGTCAGCATGGCATCACCTGCATCGTCAATCTGCATCAGGTGGATATGGCACTTGAGTTTTCCGATCGTATCGTGGGCTTGCGTGCGGGCGCGAAAGTGTTCGAGGGTGCGCCTGCCGAGCTGACCCCCCAGATGATCGCGGTGATTTACGGCGATGGAGAAGAGGGCTTCATTTCCGTTCCGGTGTCAGGGCCCCAAGCTGGCGCGACACCCGCATCTGTTGGCATGGCTTCCGCTGTTCCTTCTGGAGCCTTGCGATGAGCGCGGGGGAGTGCGGCGCCATGTCCACAGGCTCTTTTGGCAATGCGAAAGCGGGGAAGGTTCCCGATTTGAGCTGGTTTAGAAGGCGTCAGCTTCGCGCACTCGCAGTAGTTGCGGCCGTTGTCTTGGTTGCCGAGGGGGCATCGCTTGTCGGCGATTTCAGCTTTGGATATGCCTTGGGTTCGGTACCCGCTGCCCTTGCATGGATGCTGCAGAACTTTTGCCCTACGCCATCGTCGTTAGGACAGCTGGGCATAATTGCCACGCAGGTGGTTTCGACGGTGTTCGATTCCATCGCCGCTACGATGCTCGCGGCCTTGCTGGGTATCGTTCTTGCGGTGCTGGGATGCTCGAGCGTCGGTGTCGAAAACGGCATCGTGCGCGGTGTCATCCGCATCTTCGCCAATATCTTTCGCAATGTTCCCATGATTGCATGGGCGCTGCTGTTGCTCCTTTCGTTCAAGCAAAACGAGTTCACGGGCTTCCTCGCGCTCTTTTTGGCGACGTTTGGCCAGATTACGCGCTTTTTTCTGGACACGCTCGACGAAATCCCTTGCGGCCCCATCGAGGCGTTGCGCAGCTGCGGAGCAAGCTTTTGGCAGATTGTCTTTCAGGCGGGTCTGCCGCTTGCCGTTGCAGAGCTTATGAGCTGGACACTCTATATGGTCGAGACCAATATTCGCGAGGCCACGTTGGTGGGCTTGCTTACCGGTACGGGTATCGGCTTTGCCTTCAACCTGTACTACGCGTCTTTTCGGTATGACTGCGCTGGCCTTGTGATTCTTGTGACCATTGTTTTGGTGCTCGTGGTCGAGGCGATTTCCAACGCAGCTAGAAGGTCGATGATCTAATGGATACTTTTGAGCTGACTCCCGCCACGGCCGGTGCGATCGAGCGTTCGCACGCTGGGCATATTCGTCTCGTGTCTCGCCGGGGGCGCAACTATTCTGTCGTGCTTACGCTGGGCATTCTGTGCCTCTTGACGGTCGTTACGTTTGTGCGCATGGATTTTGGCACGGTTGACCTTGGCCGCGCACTCGCTCAAACCTGGTCTGATTTCTGCGCCATGATGTTCCAACCAGCGCTTGACCCGCCGTTGGGAGCTGCGCATTTTAGCTGGGCAAAGGTTGCCGAGAGCACGTTGGTCACCATTGCGGTTACCGTGCTGTGCACCATCATCTCGGCCATCATCTCGTTTTTCTTGGCGTTGGCGGCATCCGAGAACCTCTCGAATCCGCTCGTTTCCAATGCGGTCAAAGGATTCGTTGCTATCATCCGAGCGATTCCAACGATTCTGTGGGTACTCGTCTTCACGGTGGCCATCGGCCTTGGATCCGAGGCGGCGGTGCTGGGAATTTCCTTCCATTCCATCGCGTATCTTACCAAGAGCTACTCGGAGTCGATTGAAGAAATCGATGCAGATGTAATCGAGGCACTCTCTGCGAGCGGTGCCAGCTTCTGGCAGATTGTGTTCCAGGCCATCTGTCCGGCAACCATTACCAAACTGCTCTCATGGACATTTATTCGCTTTGAGATCAATTTTGCCAACGCGGTTGCCGTGGGCGCCTTCGCGGGCGCGGGCGGTATCGGCTTTCAGCTGTATCAGGCAGGCAACTACTACTACAACCTGCACGAGGTGGGCGTGATTGTCTATGTATGCCTGGCTGTGTCGTTTGCACTCGAGTTCATCTCGGTTCGCCTTCGTCGCCGTTACATCATCGACTCGGATAACTAAGGAAAGATTTGCATGCTAACAAGAAGAGAGAGGACCGAGGTCCTGGTTGAGAGCGGCCCTGCGCTTGCGCTCGAACTGGCGGGCCTGAAAGCCGGGGGGGCCGGGCGGGGCCCCCGGCCCCTGCCGAAGATATTGTGCCGGCGCACCAGGGCCTTGTGATGTGTCAGGTGCGCGAGACGGCTCGCAACAGCCGCTTTTATCTGAGCGAGGTGCTTGTTACCGAGAGCCGCGTGCGCATTGGCGAGGCCGATGGCCTGGGCGTGCTTATGGGAACCGATGCCGCGCATGCTCGTGCGCTCGCGGTAATCGATGCCGCTTATGCAATGGATCCGGCGCCGGCTTGTTTGGCGGAACTCGAGCGCCGCGTCGAGGAGGCGCGTGCTGCCATGTTTGAGCGCGTGGCTGCACAGGATGCTCTCACCTATGTGTCGCGTGTCGAGTTCGATGAAATGTCTGGCCAGGACATGAGTGTTCAGGCGGTGGTCAAATGAACGAGCAGGATGAGGTTTTCGATCGCGATCCGTCCCTTGACGAGCGCGCCTTCGAGCTGCAGGGAACGTTTCGTACGGTTCTGGACTGCATGGCGCGCCCCGGCGAGGTTTGCCGCCTATCCGTCACGGATGCCTATGAGGTCGAGGCGAAGCGCTGTGGCCTATTCCCCGCGACGTTGATGTTGGCGGACATGCTGCTCGATAGCGGTACGACTTTTTGCATGGTGACCACGGGCTTTGAGCGTGCTGCCCGGCAGATCGCGAGTCGAACGCACGTGACTCCTGCGGCGCCGAGCGAAGCTGCGTGCGTGATCGTTCCGGAGGCTTTTCGAGATGAGGGCGCGGCGAGTGCAATCGCTGCGCTTACGGCGGGGACGCTTGAACAGCCGCATCGCGGCGCGACGGTTATCGTCGAGTGCTCGGTGCTTTTGGGACTGGATGCGCAGGGTTTGCGCGTCGGCTCCGCTTCGCACGCGTGTACCAAGAGCTCCTGGGAGCTCGGTGGCCCCGGCGTTGACGGCACTTCGCACTTCTCGTGCGATCGCGGCGATGTCTTGCGCTCGCGTATTGCGCGTCTGGACGAGTTTCCCTGCGGCATCGACCTGATGTTTGTAGACGGGTTTGGCCATATCGCCGCCGTTCCCCGTTCCAGCGCTTGCAGGGAGGTTGAATCATGGGATATGTAGCCGTTTCCGGCGGCGAGCAGGCAATCGCCGCATCGCTTGAGCTGCTTGAGCGCGAGCGCGTTGCGGGTGGCCGCGCGCTCGATCCCGCACTCATCATCGAGGCCATGCCGCATGCGGTCGAGCAGGTGCAGTCTGAGGGCTCCGTTTGGGCTCCCGAGGTTGCTGCAATCGCCCTCAAGCAGGCGTCGGGTTCTATCGAGGAGGCCGTCTTTTTGGTGCGTGCCTACCGTTCCACCCTCGAGCGCCTCTATACATCGCGTGTGATCGATACGGGCGAGATGCACGTTTCGCGCCGCATCTCCGCGGCCTTCAAAGATATCGAGGGCGGACAGATTTTGGGCGCGACCCGCGATTACAGCCATCGCCTTATCAATTTTGATCTAAGCGAAGAGACCGATGCCGATGTCCGTGCCGCGCGCGCTGTCATCGATGAGCGTCTGGATGAAGCGGCCGAGGCCTTTTATGGCGTGGCCGAGACCACGCCTCTCGATTGTGTGCCCAAGGTGTGCGATTACCTGCGCCAGATCGGTATGATCCGCCCGGTTGCTATCGACGACACCGAGCCCGTCGATATCACCAAGACCCCGCTTTTCACGCCGGCGCCGCGCAGCGTTATCCTGCAGGCCCTCTCGCGTGGCCTCACGCAGGCGGTTGTCGCCATCGGGTACGCGGCCATTCGCGGCTTTGGCATTTCCCATCCCACGGTGGGCGAGCTTCGCCGCGGCAGCGTGCCGGTGACGATTGATGCCCCCGGAACCGATCCCTCTCAGGCTTCTGCCGACGACGCGTACTATCTGGGAGCACTCCCGGTCTGTGAGGTCGAAAGCCTGATCGCCAACGACGAGGTGACCGAGACGGGCGAGCATGTGAACGCGCTCGATGTGGGCTACGGCCTCGTTACCGGCAGCGACGAGAGCAAGGCCATCGCCATGAGCGTCCTCGACCATTCGCTGCGCGTCGACGACGTTCGCTACCCCACACAGGATCAGGAGTTCGTGCTCTATCACATCGACGGTGTGGAAGCCACGGGCTTTATCAGCCATCTCAAGCTGCCGCACTACGTGACGTTCCAAAGCAAGCTCGATGCAGCCTTGCGCTCTATGAATCACGCCGAGGGACAGAAGGAGGACGGTTCTCGTGCAGCGCAACTATAACTTTGCCTTTTTGGACGAGGGCTCCAAGCGCGAGATTCGCCGCGCCATCTTGAAGGCCGTCGCCATTCCCGGATACCAGGTGCCGTTCGCCAGCCGCGAGATGCCCATCGGCCGCGGCTGGGGTACGGGTGGCCTGCAGGTCACGTTGTCGTGCATCGGTCCCGATGACGTGCTCAAGGTAATCGACCAGGGCTCGGACGCGAGCGTCAATGCCGTGTCTATTCGCAGCCTCGTGCACGAGACTACCGGCGTCGAGACCACCACGTCCACGGCGGACGCGACGCTCATCCAGAGCCGTCACCGTATCCCTGAGCGTCCGCTGCAGCGCGAACAACTCATGGTGCTGCAGGTTCCCATGCCAGAGCCCCTGCGCACCTACGAGGCGCGCGAAAGCGTGACGCGCCGTCTGCATGCCGAAGCTGAGTACACCGGGGCATATCTGGAGCTTTTTGAGCAGATCGTGCGCTATGGCTCCACGACTACCGGTGCCGACCATCCCGTGATGGTGCAGGATCGCTACGTTATGGCGCCGAGCCCTATTCCGCGTTTCGACAATCCCAAGCTCAACGATGCCGAGAATCTCTTTTTGTTTGGCGCCGGTCGCGAGAAGAAGATCTATGCCGTGCCGCCCCATACCAAGGTGGAGTCGCTCGCCTTCGAAGACCATCCCTTTGTGCGCGAGGATTTTGAAGGTAAGCGCTGCTGCATCTGTGGGGCGACGGGCGTCTATATGACTCAAACCATCGATCCCGTTACGGGCAAGAAGGCATGGCAGTGCTCCGATACCGATTATTGCGCAGAGCGTCTCGAGGAGGGCGGAAGCGATGAGTAAAGGCACGACGATGCTTCCCGCTACGGTTCATCATGAATTTAAGGATAAGGCTCCGGTTTTGTCCGTTCGCCATCTGGCCAAGCGTTTTGGCGTCGGCTGTGACTACTGCCGCGACCCGCATGCCAAGCTCGAGCGCAACATCTGTCCTGTATGCGGCACGGTGCACGCGGTGCGCGACATCTCGCTCGAGGTGCATCGCGGTGAGATTCTGGGCATTGTGGGCGAGTCTGGTTCGGGCAAGTCGACGCTCATGCAGTGCCTCTATTTCGACCAGGAGCCCACGGCGGGCGATATGCGTGTCGCTGCATATGATGGGGGCAAAGGCAACTGCTTTGACCTCTCTCGCCAGCAAAAGCGCCTTATTCGCGATGAGATTTTTGGCATGGTTTACCAAAACCCTTACCTGGGCCTGCGCATGAACTTCTCGAGTCTTTCCAATATCGCCGAGAAGCAGATCGCTGCCGGTATCCGTGACGTTTCCTCCATGGTCGATCGCGGCCGCGAGCTGCTTGATCGCGTGAACATCCCCTTGCGTCGTGAACAAGATCCACCGCGCGCGTTTTCGGGCGGTATGCAGCAGCGCGTGCAGATTGCCAAGGCGCTTTCCAACCGTCCTCCGCTGCTGTTCTTGGACGAGGTCACCACCGGTTTGGACCTTTCGGTTCAGGCGCGCGTGCTTGATCTTATCCTCTCGCTGCGTCGTGACCTGGGAGTCTCGATGGTTGTGGTGAGCCATGACCTGGGCGTGATTCGCCTGCTTGCCGATCGCACTATCGTGATGCTCGACGGGCAGGTCATCGAACATGGCTTGACCGATCAGATCATGCAAGATCCGCAGCACGCCTACACCCAAGAACTCGTCTATTCGCTTCTTTAGGAGGTTCGCCGATGTACGTCATCCGCAACGGAATCATTGTTCAGCCCGACCGCCTGCTCTTTGGCTATGAGCTTGTGGTCGAAGACGACAGGATCGCCGCAATTCAACGCCAAGGCAAATTCGATGCGACCGCCGCGGGAGCCGGCGTTATCGATGCTCATGGTGGCTATGTCACGCCTGGTCTTGTGGATATCCATTCCGACTATATCGAGACCGTTATCTCGCCGCGCCCGACGGTGCTCATGGACTTCTCGACGGCATTGTTCGAGGCCGAGCGTGAGCTCATCGCCCATGGCATCACCACAATGTATCACTCGCTTTCGGCATATGCGCAGGACATCATGGACGCCAAGCCGGTCCGGCGCTGGGAGAACACCGAGAAAATCATGGCGCTTATCGCCGGCTGCAAGCGCACCGAGGGACGAAACGCCCATCTGATTCGTCATCGCCTGCACCTGCGTCTCGAGGTCGATAACGTCAATCTGGTTGAGCAAGTTGAGGGGCATTTGCGCTCGGGCGAGGTGGACGAGCTTTCATTTATGGACCACACTCCCGGCCAGGGTCAATATCGCGATATCGAGATCTGGCGCAAGAGCGTTCGCGGCGATCACGAGCTGAGTGACGAAGAGGCGGAGCGGATCGTCGCCGCTCAGCAGGCGGCACCCAAGCTTTCCTTTGATCAGCTCAAATATCTTGCCGATGTTGCCTGTGAAAACGGCATTGCGCTGGCGAGCCACGATGACGATTCGGTCGAGCATCTGGATCTTATGCGTGAGCTCGGCTGCACGATCTCTGAGTTCCCGGTGAGTTTAGAGGTGGCGCGCGCTGCTCGCGAGCATGGCATGTCGACCGTCATGGGAACACCCAACATCTTGCTGGGGAAGAGCCATTCGGGCAACCTTTCGGCGCGCGACGCCGTGTCTAACGGAGTGGCGAGCGTGCTGTGCTCCGATTACTATCCCACGGCAATGCTGCAGAGTGCCTTTGCCCTGCACCATGATTTCAAGCTGCCGCTTGAAGAGGCGTTTGCCATGCTCACTATCAACCCGGCGCGCGCCGTGCATGCCGACGATCAGGTTGGCAGTCTGGAAGAGGGCAAGAAAGCCGATATTCTGGTCATTCGTGAGGTTGAGGAAGGCCAGTGCACCTATCCCGTGATCACGGCGACGCTGGTGGATGGCCGTGTGGTTTCGCGTATGTGGTATCCGGCGCTGCCGAGCATGTCTGCCCGTTTTGCCACCGATGCCGCGACGATCGCCGAGACCGCCGACCACGTGCCGGCAGCCGTGGCGGGTACGGATGGATCGGAGGACAAGTAATGGGCGATTCAATCGAATTCTATCAGCTCGATGTATGCCCACTCCTTGCGATCGAGGATCTTTCCAAGGGCTTTACCCTGCATGCCGCCGACCGTCGCGTGCGCGGCTGTGAACATATCTCGCTGAGCGTGCTGCCGGGTGAGTTCGTGGGCGTTACCGGCCGCTCGGGCTCGGGCAAATCCACGATTCTCAAGTGCATCTATCGTACGAATCTGCCGGAAAGCGGCCACATCGTGTACGATTCCGAGGCCTTTGGTCCGGTCGACCTTGCCACGCTCGATGAACGTCGTGTGATCTATCTGCGCAACTACGAGATTGGCTATGTCTCCCAGTTCCTCGATGCCGTGCCACGTACCACGGCCCGTGAAATCGTGCACGCGAGTGCCGCTGAGGCGTTTGCCGATGAAGATGCGATTGAGGAGGAGACAACGCGCATGCTCGAGCATTTCGACTTCCCCAAGCCCCTGTGGGACCTGTATCCCAATACGTTCTCGGGTGGTGAGAAGCTCAGGCTCAACATCGCGCGCGCTATGGTGCGTCGTCCACGTCTATTACTGTTGGATGAGCCGACTGCCAGCCTCGATAACGCGAGCAAGGTCAGAGTCCGCGATTTGATTGAGCAACTCAAGGCCGGAGGTACTACGATGCTGGGCATCTTCCATGATTTGGAGTTCATGGAAGGCGTTTGCGATCGTGAGTACAACATGCAGACTGGTGGGTTTGTCCAGGCATAGGAGGGACGGATGCAGGAACATAGATCCGTGCAGGGGTCATTTGATCTGCATACGCATTCGGTTTATTCCGATGGTTCTCAATCGGTGCAGGCATTGATTGCCGAGGCTCGTGAGCGGGGTCTTTCGGGTATTGCCATTACCGATCACGACAGTTTGCGCCAGCTGTCATCCGTACGCGCCGAAGCCCGCAAGATGGGTTTTCCCGTGATTGCGGGCGTTGAGGCTTCTTGCATTGACTCGGAAACCGGACGCAAGATTCATATTCTTTGCTACGGCCTCGCGGCTACGGCGGATGAATCTGGCCCGCTTGAGCTCTTGGTAAACGAAACGCTTGCCCGCCGTACTGCCAACACCCTGTGGCAGGCATGGACGCTCGAACGTAAAGGGATGGCCCCCTGCGGGCGAAAAGCATCGGTGGCCGACGTGGTCGAAGTCTCGCGGGCAAGTACTGGTGTCTACAAACAGCATGTCATGCAGGCGCTTACGGGGCTGGGCTATCGAGATGGCGAATATCAGTGCGTTTATCGTCGGCTATTTAAAAATGGCGGTATTGCCGAGCGCGACATTTCCTATCCCGACGCACTTACAGTTGTTCGGGCTGCTCGCGAACAGGGAGGCGTGCCCGTGCTCGCACATCCCCAGCAGATGGACTCGTGGGGGGCTATCCCCGAACTTGTTAAGGCAGGTCTGATGGGCATCGAGGCGTTTCATCCCGATAACGATGCCGTTGCGACCGAAGAGGCCTTTAGACTTGCACGGCAGTACGGAATCGTGTGCACCGGCGGTAGCGATTACCATGGGCGCTATGGCGCCCCCGAGTGCGTCGGGTCTTGTTTCATCACGCCGGATGAAGCCGGCGAGTCCGTCGCGCAGCTGTTCGACCAAGAACGCCTGCTTGCTTAGGGGGTCCGGAGATGACAGTTCGAATGGCGACTGTTGCCGATACCGACGCGGTGTACGAGCTCATGTGCCAGCTCGAGGACACTCGGTTTGACCGATTGACGTTCTGTAAGCGTTTTGCCTGGCAGCTTGCCCGACAGCCATTTTTCGCTTTTGTGCTCGAAGAGGATGACGTTGTCGGGATTGTGAACGTGCGCGTCGAGCGGCAGCTTCACCATGAACACCCCGTGGCCGAGATTTGCGAGCTCGTGGTTGACAAGGGATACCGTGGTGGTGGACGCGGGACACTGCTGCTTGAGAGGGCCATTGCGTGTGCACGAGAGCAGGGCTGCGAGGTAATCGAGGTGACCTCAAATGCCGCACGGTTGGGTGCTCACCGGTTTTACGAGAATCACGGCATGAAGAGGACGCATGCTAAATTCATGATGGGGCTGTGAGGGCCCTCAAATGTATACGCAATAACGCTCGTAAACTTTTTCAAAAATAGTTCTTGCGTTCGCGATGGCGCTCCGTTATTCTAATTCCTGCACGCGGGCGTGGCGGAATTGGCAGACGCGTACGGTTCAGGTCCGTATGGGGGCAACCCCATGAAGGTTCAAGTCCTTTCGCCCGCACCATTAAATGGAAGAGCTCCCAGCAATGGGAGCTTTTTTGTTATGGGCCGTTTTTGGCAGATTTGACATATCGATTTCGCGCGGTAGATGCCCCTGTGGTCAAAAAGTGGCAAATATGAGTACTGACATGAAAATAGAGACATTTCATGAAGCCATTTTTGCTCATTTTACGCAACAGATGTACGCTAATTTGGCTCAACCTTGAGACAAAATGAAGTAATTTCGATAGACCTCGGGTTCAACGAGGCGATTTTAACCCAAATACGCTGTTACTAAACTGGTAACAGTACTCATATTTGGCCTTTTTTGACCACGGGTCCTCTTGTTGGTGTCACACAGCTGCTTCGTGCGGGTATCCTAATGCCAACGTGTGCCTATCAGAGGAGAGACCATGCTGTTGTCCGGTATCATCGCCGCCCTTACCAGCCTTTTGATTCCCATCATCATTCTGTTGCTACTGCTTCCCAACGCCTGCTATGTCGTTGAACAACAGCATGCCGTGATCATCGAGCGCCTGGGCAAGTTTAACCGCATCGTCAACGCGGGCTTCCACATGAAGGTGCCCGTGATCGACCGCAAGGCCGCCACGGTGAGCCTGCGCACCATGAAAAACGGTTTTGGCATCGACGTTAAGACCCAGGACAACGTGACCATCGGCCTTGAGGTCTCTGCTCAGTACCACGTGAGCTATGACATGGGCGCCGGCCCGGCAGATTCGGGTATCTACAAGAGCTACTACATGCTGCAGGAGCCCGTCGACCAGATGCGTGACTTCATCACCGACGCCCTGCGCTCTTCGATTCCCGTCTACACACTCGATGAGGTCTTTGCCAAGAAGGATGACATCGCCAAGGATGTCAACGCTACCGTTTCCGAGCAGATGGCCGCCTACGGCTTCACCCTCGTGTCGACGCTCATCACCAAAATCGCACTGCCGACCGAGGTTGAGAACTCCATGAACGACATCAACGCCGCCCAGCGCAAGCGCGCTGCGGCACAGGAGCTCGCCGAGGCAGACCGCATCAAGCGCGTCACCGAGGCGACCGCCGAGGCTGAGGCAATGGAAAAGGCGGGCGAGGGCATCGCCAACCAGCGTAAAGCCATCGCGCTGGGTATCAAAGATTCGCTCGAGATCATCCAGGAGACGGGTGTCGGCAATGACGAGGCCAACCAACTGTTCATGTTTACGCAGTGGTCCGAGATGATGACGGAGTTCGCTCGCACGGGTAAAACCTCGACGGTCGTGTTGCCGAGCGACTTC
>OGQU01001875.1_pt1 | contig 15192 bp, 8 predicted proteins | sample 1553341 | NCBI WGS metagenome assembly OGQU01 (sample SAMEA2579920, study PRJEB22360) | human gut metagenome | biome: human gut; feature: human-associated habitat; material: faeces | place: Denmark | collected 2008/2010 | reverse complement strand
ATCCGGAAGATGCCAACGGATGATCCGGTGGCATAACCAGAAGAATTTCCTCTCTTTTCAGCAGTTCGTATTCCAGTTTTAGATGTTCCCTCGTCTCATTAAAAATCCCAAAATCAAGCTGATCATTCAACAGAAGTTTTTCCTGAATAGAGTATGCCTCTTCCCAGATGCTGACATTGACATTCGGATATTTTTCTGAAAATTCTGCCATAATCTGTGGAATCATACAGCTGCTTCGCATCAGTGGAACAGCAATATTCAATTCCCCTTCGTTATTTTCCGTCAGATACTTCATCGGAGGGCAATTTGTTGCATTGCATATCGGGGATCGGTTCAGAGGAATGATCCTGGGTTCATTGGAAGCAATAGCCGGATAAGATGTCAGGTTGAGATCCCTGCCTCTTATCCGGCTTTTTCCATGGAGATCTTCTGGCGGGTATCCTTTCTTCCGATTCGGAGGTCATCCTGGCAGCGGCAGATTATCTGAAAGCATATGCGATTGACTGTATTTTTACGGCGGTATTCTTCTGTTACATCGGTTTCTACAATGGTATCGGCATGACAAGATTCGTTATGATCCAGGGAATCCTCGGCGCTTTCTGTGTCCGTGTACCGGTATCCTATTTTATGAGTATCCAGCCGAACCCGGCCCTGTTCCACATTGGCCTTGCCACACCACCGATGTCATCCATCTTGCAGCTGGTGCTGTGTCTGGCAGGAATGATGTATGTGAATAAGCGATACATGAAACGATAAGAGATCAGAGAACTTTTAACGGTGGTTCTTCCATATCGTATAACAGATCATTTGTTTCCATAACAGAGAGATTCTTTTTGATTGCAAAGAGCAGAACGGAATCTCTTTTGTTTTTGGGATAGAGCTGACCGGTTGCGGCACAGTTTAATGCACGCTGGGTATCCGTCAGATCGAGTCCAAGACCATGTCCAAGCTGCGCCACCCGTCCCGTTCGCAGACCCTGCGCGACTTCCTGGATCAATGATCATCTGGCTCCCCTCTGTGAGGGGAGCCAAGCATTTGAAGAGAAAAATAGGACTGTATGCCCAAAGAAGAATACGGCGCCAAGGACCTAGCTGTTCTTGAGGGCTTGGATGCGGTACGCAAGCGTCCGGGCATGTACATCGGCACCACCGACTCGCAGGGGCTTATGCACTGCCTGTGGGAGATCATCGATAACTCCGTGGACGAGGCCTTGGCCGGCTTCTGCAACGACATTGTGGTCACCCTGCACACCGATGGTTCCGTGGAAGTCGCGGACAATGGCCGAGGCATCCCGGTGGACAAGGAACCGAAAACCGGCCTGTCCGGCGTGGAGGTCGTACTGACCAAACTGCACGCCGGTGCCAAGTTCGGCAATTCGTCTTATAACGCCGTCGGTGGCCTGCACGGCGTGGGCTCCTCCGTGGTCAATGCCCTGAGCTCCCGACTGGACGTCGAAGTGGATCGTGACGGCAAGACGCACCACATGACCTTCCACCAAGGTCACCCTGGCGTATACACGGATGCCGACCCGGCCAATCCGTCTCCCGATTCCCCGTTCAAGCGCACTCGCAAGAACCGACCCACCGAGCTGGAAATCATCGGCAAGGTATCTCCCAAAACCACTGGTACCCGTATTCGCTACTGGTATGATCCGGAGATTTTCAACAAAACCGCCGAGTTCTCATACGAACAGCTCATCGACCGCGTGCGTCAGACCAGCTTCCTGGTGCCCGGCCTCAAAATCACCATCATCGACGAAAACGTACCGGAAACGGCGGCGACTGACACCGTCGAGGCCACTGATGACGTAACAGTCGAACCTGCGCAAGACCAGGCACCGGCCTTGGATGTCTCGTCCGACGATGCCGAACTCTTCGACGACTCCGCCGAATCCCAGTCCGACGATGCCGAGAGCCCGGCCGAGGAGGACTTCTCGCTGACGGCCGGCGACCAGGTCGTTGATGGCGCGTTCGGCGAACAGCCCGCGCACCCGCGCGTCGTGGAATTCCTGCACACAGGCGGCGTCAAGGACTTCGTCGACTTCCTGTCCAAAGGCGAGCCGATCTCCGACATCTGGCGCATCCAAGGCGAGGGCACCTATAAGGAGGAGACCCAGGCCGTGGGTGAGGGCGGCGAACTGCACGCCCAGGAAATCGAACGCACCTGCGGCGTGGATATCGCCCTGCGATGGGTCAACGGCTATGACACCACAATCATGAGCTTCGTGAACATCGTGGAGACGCCCGGCGGCGGTACTCACGTGGACGGTTTCATGAACGCCATCACCAAGCAGATTCGCAAGGCGGTGGAAGACAACGCCCGCAAGCTCAAGGTGAACATGAAGGACTCCGCCATGAAGGTGGAGCGCGACGATATCCAAGCCGGACTCGTGGCCGTGGTCACCGCACGCGTGGCCGAACCTCAGTTCCAAGGCCAGACCAAGGATGTGCTTGGCACCGCGCAGGTCAAGCCGATCGTCACCCGGCTCACCGACAAGCAATTCGGCGAGATGATCACCGGCTCCAAGCGCGGGTACAAGGAACAATCCGGCCGCGTGCTGGAGAAGATCGTCGGCGAAATGCACGCACGCATCCAGTCGCGCAAGGCCAAGGAGGTCACGCGCCGCAAGAACGCGCTCGAATCCGCCTCGATGCCGGCCAAACTCTCCGACTGCCAGCCGGGCAATGACGACGTGGCCGAACTGTTCATCGTCGAGGGTGATTCCGCACTCGGTACCGCCAAGGCCGCCCGCAACGCCGGTTTCCAGGCACTGCTGCCGATTCGAGGCAAGATTCTGAACGTGCAGAAGGCGTCGATCACGCAGATGCTCTCCAACAAGGAGTGCGCGGCCATCATCCAAGTGGTGGGTGCCGGCTCCGGCCAGAGCTTTGACATCGAACAGTCGCGCTACCACAAGATCATCATGATGACCGATGCTGATGTGGACGGTGCTCATATCCGTATCCTGTTGCTGACGCTGTTCTACCGGTACATGCGGCCGCTTATCGAACACGGCTACGTGTATGCCGCCGTGCCGCCGCTGCACCGCATCGCGTTGACAGGCTCGCACAAGGGCGAATATATCTACACGTATTCCGATGACGAGCTGGCCGGCAAACTGGCCGACCTCGACAAGAAGCACATCGGTTACAACGACGACATCCAGCGATACAAGGGTCTGGGCGAGATGGACGCCGACCAGTTGGCGGACACCACCATGGACCCGCGCACGCGTATGCTGCGCCGCATCCGCATGGAGGACGCCGCCCAGGCATCCGAGATCTTCAGCCTGCTGATGGGCGACGACGTGCCGCCGCGCAAGCAGTTCATCGTCGACAACGCCGACGATTTCGACCGCTCCAAGATCGATACCTGACCGTCCTATCTCAAGCTCCCTCTGATGAGGGGGCTGTCAGCGAAGCTGACTGGGGGAGAGGCCTCGGGTGGTAGCGGGCTACTCGTATTTCTCTCCCCTCAGTCCGTCTTTGGCGGACAGCTATTTCGTCAGAGGGTGCTGCGGTATATCATCAGGATTTCATCGAGTGCACCGCCGCCGATTATCTCAAGGACAACTACGACATCATCGGCTTTGACCCGCGCGGCGTAGCCGATTCCACGCCGGTGTACTGCGGGCAAGACTCCAAACTGTGATGTTTGCGTGTTGCTGAAGCGCTATTCGATAGACTGATGACATCGTTATCACAACCGGTGCCGTACTGTGAATGGGAGATGGGACATGGCCAGTCTGTTGCTTGCCGTCATCTATGTGGCGTTTATCAGTCTGGGATTGCCGGATTCGCTACTCGGATCCGCATGGCCCACCATGAGCCAGGATCTGAACGTGCCGGTGGCGTGGGCCGGCGGCATCTCCGCGGTGATTTCCATGTTCACGATCGTCTCGGCGCTGCTTTCGGACCGAATGACATTGAAATTCGGGGCAGGCAAGGTCACCGCCGTTTCGGTGGCGTTGACTGCGGCGGCCTTGGCCGGTTTCTCCGTTACCTCGAATTACTGGGTGCTGTTGGCCATCGCCATACCATACGGCCTTGGCGCGGGCGGAGTGGATGCGGCGCTCAATAACTACGTAGCCATTCACTACGAAAGCCGGCATATGAGCTGGCTGCACTGCATGTGGGGCGTCGGCGCATCGGTCGGCCCCTACATCATGGGCTATGCGCTCTCTCAAGGCCAAGGTTGGCCGTGGGGCTATCGGTACATCGCGATCCTGCAGGTGATGCTGACCGTCATCCTGGTGCTGAGCCTGCCGCTGTGGAAGAAACGTGGCGCAATTGCGGTCGGCGAATCGACCGATGACACCGCATCATCTGACGGCAATGCCGAGAGATTTGGCACTGCTGAAGGGGTGTCTGTTGCCGAACGCAAACCGCTCGGCGTGGCCGGCGTGCTCGCCATTCGCGGTGCCAAGGAAATCCTCGTGATGTTCTTCTGCTACTGCGCCGTCGAATCTACGGCGGGCCTGTGGGCCTCCAGCTATATGGTGATGCACAGCGGCATCGACAAGATCACCGCCGCCAGCTGGGCCAGCCTATTCTACGTAGGCATCACCGTGGGCCGTGCGCTTTCCGGCTTCCTGACCATGCGATTCAAGGACCCGGTCATGATTCGCCTCGGCCAAGTGCTGGTGTTCGCCGGCATCCTCACCATGTTCGTGCCATTGCCTCACCACCTTGGCGTGGTCGTTGGGCTGGTGGTCATCGGCTTCGGGTGCGCGCCGATTTATCCGTGCGTCATCCACTCGACGCCGGCCTACTTCGGCGAAGACAAATCGCAGGCCATCGTCGGCGTGCAGATGGCCTGCGCCTATGTGGGCTCACTGCTCATGCCGCCACTGTTCGGCATCATCGCGCAATATGCGACAATCAGTCTCTACCCGTGGTATTTGCTGGTGCTCTTGGTGCTGATGGTGGCCATGCACGAGCGTCTTCGCAAGTTGCGCGGCTGATCATATGCGCATTTGGGCCCGACGCCTACTATGCTTGGAGCCCATGGTGATAAGTGAAGAAGAACATGAACAGATGCCCGAGCCCGTACGGGAACGATTGGAAGCGCTGAAGGATGCGCCGGGCTCGGTAATCGTGGTCGGCTCGATGAACGCCGATTACACCGTAACCACTAAACGACTACCCAAGCCAGGTGAAACCGTCAATGGTGGTGCCATGAAAGTGCTGCCGGGCGGCAAGGGCGCGAATCAGGCGTCTGCCGCCGCTCGTCTCGGTGTCAATGTCCAGTTGCTGGGCGCGGTGGGCGAGGACTCCAACGCGGACTTCCTATTAAGCAAGCTGGATGAGGCCGGCGTCGACACCGCCGATATCCTGCATGTCGAAGGCCCCAGCGGCACCACGGTAATCACCGTGAGCGCTGAGGGCGAGAACACCATCGTCTATTCGCCGGGTTCCAATGCCAAGGCAAGTGCCGGCTATGTGCAATCACATCGCACGACCATCGCCGAATGCGCGGTATTGGGACTGTGTTTGGAGAGCCCGATTGCCACCGTTATCGCCGCCGCGCAGACCGCGCATGACGCTGGCGTGACCGTGCTGCTCAACGACTCGCCATTTATGGACGAGCTGCCTCACGAACTGGTGGAAGCCACGGATATTCTGCTGGTCAACCAGCATGAAGTGGCTCAACTGCTGGGCCTGCCGGATGATGACGTGGAATCACTCGACTGGTATGAGGTCGCCGAACGATTCACCGATTACGGATTCGACCGGGCGATAGTGACGCTTGGTGCGTCGGGATTGGTGGTGATCGAGAACGGACGTTGGCATCGCGTATCCGCCGCGCAAGTCAATGCAGTGGACACCACCGGTTGCGGCGACTCGTTCATGGGGACCGTGCTGGCTGGCTTGGCCGCCGGTCATACGCTGCTGCAATCCGCGCAAATCGGCTCCTACGTCTCCGCCTATGCGGCCACCAAGCTTGGTGCCCAAAGTGCCTACGGTACCGCCGAAGAAGTCATCGCCTACTTCAGCTGACCTATAATCGTACATATGTACGAAAGCCTGAGCCTGTTTTCCGAACCCACCAAGATGTGGTTCGAGCATGCCTTCGGTCAGCCGACCGAGGCACAGGCTCAGGCATGGCCGGCAATCCATTCCGGTCGCAATGTCTTGGTCATCGCCCCTACCGGTTCCGGTAAAACATTGGCCGCGTTTCTCTCAGCCATCGACCGATTGATGACCGTGCCACGCACGCGGCGTGCCGGTGTGCGTGTGCTGTATATCTCGCCGTTAAAGGCGCTCGCGGCCGATGTGGCCAAGAACCTAGAACAGCCTTTGGAGGGCATTGCTGCACAATGCGAGGCGCAAGGGCTGCCCGTGCCGAAGATCGCGGTCGCCACTCGTTCAGGCGACACCACCGCACAGGAGCGGCGGCGCATAGCCTCCCATCCACCGGATATCCTCGTTACCACGCCAGAATCGTTGTATTTGTTGCTCACTTCGAAGGCAGGGCGGATTCTCGGCACTGTCGATACGGTGATCGTCGATGAGATTCATGCAGTGGCGGGCACCAAGCGCGGCGCACATTTGGCGGTAAGTCTGGAACGGCTGGAGAACCTTGTCACAGAATCGCGCAAGCGAGATGCAATCGATGCAGATGCTGATGAGGGCGGTGATGCCGCCGTCGATGCTGGCCGTGGCGATCGTCATATGCAGCGCATTGGTCTATCCGCTACGGTGAATCCGCCTGAAAAGGCGGCGCGATTCCTGGGCGGCGGGCAACCGGTTACCATCGTGAATCCCGGTGGGCGGCCTGCAATGGATTTGCGCATGATTGAGCCGTTGGAAAACATGCGTGATTTGCAGTCCGTGAATGCCAAGCAGCGTGTCGGTGGCGTGGATGCTGAACGGTCCGCTCCGCATATCAGTGGTGTCACGCCGGCCATGCAGCGACTTGCTGAACGCAGGGGCATTGTGCCGGTGGATGATAGAGATGTTTCTTCCACTTCTGGGGACGATTCTGATGCGAGTGATGCGTTCGATTCCTCCGCGTTGGTTGGAGCGGCGGGCGACCGTACCTCCGGTTCCATTTGGCCCGTGGTGGAACGCAGTATTTTGGATGAGATTCTCGCGCACCGCACTACATTGGTGTTCGTTAATTCGCGTGGTGTGGCTGAGAAACTCACTGCGCGCTTGAACGATCTGTATGCGCAGACCCGGCATGGCACCAATCCCGACACTGTGCGGGATCTGGGCTCTCCGGAAGGCCGCGAAGGGTTCTCCACGCATTACGATGCTGTGGTCGGCTCCACCACCATGCTTGTCGGCTCACATGAGGGCGATGATGTCATCGCCATGGCTCATCATGGGTCGGTTTCCAAAGACCGTCGCAAAATGATTGAGGAACGGCTTAAACGTGGTGAATTGCGCTGCGTGGTGGCCACCTCCAGTTTGGAGCTCGGCATTGATATGGGCTCGGTCGACTTGGTGATTCAAGTCGATACGCCGTTGTCGGTCTCCTCCGGATTGCAGCGTGTAGGCCGTGCCGATCATCAGGTCGGTGGCGTCTCTCACGCATTGTTCTATCCGCTCACCCGTCAGCAGATTGTCACTGGGGCCGCAAGTCTGGAAGCCATGATTGCCGGCGATATAGAACCATTGGCCGTGCCGCGCAATCCGCTCGATATTCTTGCCCAGCAGACCGTGGCCGCTGCCGCGATGCACGATTTGAACGCTGATGACTGGTATGCCACGGTGCGTCGTGCTGCGCCGTTTGCCGAACTGCCACGTGACATGTTCGATGCGGTAATCGGCATGATGTCCGGCGAATACAACAGAGAGGAATTCTCGGCCTTCCGGCCGCGACTGGTATGGAATCGGGATAATGGCCTGATTTCCGCCCGTCCCGGTTCGCAGAAAGTGGCCGTTACCTCTGGCGGTACGATTCCCGATCGAGGGCTGTACACCGTGGTCCTGCCTGAGGCGGACGCCGGCAAAGGCCAGCGTCGCGTCGGCGAGTTGGATGAGGAGATGGTCTACGAATCGCGCGTGGGCGATGTCATTACGCTCGGCACCTCCACATGGCAGATTCAGGAAATCACCCGTGATCGTGTGGTCGTGACTCCGGCTCCGGGCCGCACCGCCCGTCTGCCGTTCTGGCACGGTGAAGGCGCTGGCCGTGACTACGGTTTCAGCCGTACCATAGCCCGCTTCACCCGAGAAATCGCCGCCGGATTAGACGTGAAGCGGACTGGGGGGAGTTCTGCCGCAGAAGGTCCAGCTGTCCCAACCTTCATCCCAACAATCCTCACCCGTCTCCACCACGATGGCCTAGATGCCAACGCCATCACCAACTTGGCCCGCCTACTCTCCGAGCAACAAGCCGCCACTGGTGCAGTTCCCAGCGACCAAACCCTTATCGTGGAGCGCACACGCGATGAAGACGGCGGCTGGCGCATCGTGCTGTTAAGCCCCTTCGGCCGCCGCGTTCACGAACCGTGGTCCATGGCCATCAGCCGCAGACTGCGCCAACGCTACGGTTTCGATGGGCAGGTATATGCCGCCGATGACGGTATCGTCATTCAGCTACCGGACGGTGACGGACATATTCCTGCTCAAGACCTGTTCCTTTTCGACCCAGAAGACCTCAAAGCAGATGTAGAACGTCAAGTGGGCGAGTCCGTGCTATTTGCCGCACGATTCCGCGAATGCGCCGCCCGATCACTGTTCATGCCGCGATCCGACCCGGGCCGTCGCGTGCCCCTATGGCAGCAGCGATTGCGAGCCGCACAGCTCCTGCAATCCGCACGTATGGCCAAGAACTTTCCGCTGCTGCTGGAAACCGCGCGCGAATGTTTGCAAGACGTATACGACATGCCCGCCCTGAACGAGGTGATGACCGGATTGCAAGCCGGCACCATTACCGTGAAGGACGTGGAAACCGAGTCGCCATCGCCTTTCGCCGAGAACATTCTCTTTGGCTTCGTCGGCGTGGTGATGTACCAGTATGACCAACCTCAGGCCGAGCGTAGCGCGCAACTGCTGTCTCTCGATCCGCACGTGCTCGAACGCTTGCTCGGCACCACCGATATGGCACAAGTGCTCAACCCGGACGTGATTCGCGAAGTCGAACAGGAACTGGGGGAGCACACTTTCTGGAATGAGCTTGCCGACGATGATGTGACTGGTCGCGTGACCCGTTACGCCAAAACCCATGGTCCTTTCACCGCCGATCAGCTCATAGCCGATCTACACCTCGATGCTACGGATGCCGTGCACACTCTGGATGTGCTGGCTGCCAAAGGCGAGTTGCTGCAAGGCCACTTTGTAGATGATGACGAGCAAGGCCAACAGTGGCTCCATAAGGACGTATTCCGCCGTATTCGGTCTCGCTCATTGGCCAAGGCGCGTAAAGCAGTCAAGCCAGTAGAATCAGAGGCGTTCCAGATGTTTCTTATCGACCGACAAGGTATCGGGCCGGTCGGCGGCGAACGATATGAAGGTGCTGACGGGCTCATGCGCGTTATCGAGCAGCTGGAGGGCATATCACTGCCCACTGCACTCTGGGAGTCGGCAGTATTCCCCGCACGAGTACGAGACTACCAACCTGCATTGCTGGATGAGTTGCTGACCAGCGGCGATGTGGTCTGGGTCGGCTCAAAAACCGGGGGAACCAGTGCGATGGACCCCGGTGAGGTTGCTTTCTATCCGGCGGATTCAATATTGTTCAGCGGTGTGGAACATGGTACGACATCGAACGCCTCAGACGCCACCATGCCGGAAGCGATTCTGACCGCACTGGACTCAGGGGGAGCGTTCCATGCCCGTCAACTGATGGATGCCGCCAAACGTGCGTGGAATGAGACCGCGGAGCCGGACATCAATCCAAACACCGGCGAAATCATTCCGCAAGAGTGGAGCGAACAGCAGTTCAAGGATGCCTTGTGGAGCTTGGTCTGGCAAGGTAAGGTCACCAATTCCAGCTTCGCGCCGGTGCGTGCATTAACCGCAGGCGCAGCAAGCCCGCGTAAATCCACTACATCACGTCGTCGTGGGCGTGTCGCTCCGATTCGCCGAGCCACTACGGATATGACGTTAGGAGGTTTGTGGTCCGCCGTAATCGGGCAAGCTGAAGCCGAAGACACCGACCAGACCGAACGGGCACTCGCACTGGTCGAGACGTTGCTGGACAGGTATGGCGTCATCGCGCAGCCGGTGATTGACAAGGAAAATATCCCGGGTGGCTACTCAGCGTTGTATCCGGTATTGAATCGCATGGAGGAGCATGGTCGACTGGTACGAGGCATGTTCGTCCGTGGTTTCGGCGCGGCCCAATTTGCCGAGCGCGACACCGTGGATGCGTTGCGTCATCCGTCAGAGCATCGCGGCCAGTCCGTGGTGGCATTGAGTGTGCTCGACCCCGCAAATCTCAGTGGCTCCGCCATCGCGTGGCCGGACGCGCCTGCCGGTGCGGGTAAACCGGCACGCCGTATCGGAGCCACGGTCGTGCTCAATGCGCAAGGCGCGCTACTATACGCGGCCGCCAAAGCCAAGCACCTGACAGCGTTCGATCAATCGGTCGGCCATGAAGCCGCTGTCAATGATTCCGACGAACAAATGCGCAAGGCCGCCACAGAACTGGCCTACGCCCTCAAACGCAATGGCACCGGCTCCGTGACATTCAGCGACATCAATGGCGAACCCCTCAACGCCCGTCACCCCTTCGCCCGCATCCTCCACCAGTCCGGCTTCACCTCCGTTCCCCAAGGCATGCGGCTGTACTGATTGAGCCCAGCTATCGAATGCGGTAGTTGGAGCCTCGTTGGGTCATGATGAGGCCGGCGCGGGTGAGCTTCTTATCCAGTGTGTAGAGGGCGTTCTTGAGTAAGCCCTGTTGCTCGAAGAATGGGCCGCCGATAAGTTTGACCAACTCGCTGGTGTTGACGAACTGGCCATCAGCCTTGACCAGCGCTTCAAGCAAACTGTATTCCAGACGGGACAGTGAGATTGCGCTGTGAGTGGATGCGTAGTAGGCCTTGTGATTCGTGGTGTCCAACGTGAGATTGCCACGAATGATCATGGCGGGGGAGTCGGTGGCAAGCGAGCCGACGTATGAGAGCAGTTCGCCATCGGAGAATGGTTTGCTCAGCGCGGCATCTGGGCGTCGTACGTTAGCTTGTGCGCTAGAGGCAGCATTGTCCGAGCGTTGTTCGGCTTCGGCATCTGAGTTGTTTGCGCGTGAATTCGCGCTGAAGGAGCTGTAGGGCGTCTCTTCGATAGGGGCGTACTCGTCAGGCAGCGCTCGCCAGCGGCTGCCTTCACCAATGGTTTTGCTGAGTGGCGTCGAAGTCAGCAGCAGAATCTTGACGGAGGCACGGGCATTGCGTAGGGATTCGATGAGCTGCTCGGTGGAAATGCCGAGCAGGGATTCATCAAGAATCACTGCGTCAAATGACTCCTTGGCGACAGCGGCGAGCGCGATACTACCGGTGCTTGCCAAAGACACCTCATGACGACCGGCAAGCAGGGCACCATGAATGGCGTGGGCCAACGGTTCATTGGATACGGCAACCAGTAGTCTCATCGCCACCTCCTTAATGCTTAGTGTAGGCCGGGTTTGGGGTCTCTTCTCTATTGTTTGGCTCACTATCGTTCGCTCCTCGCCTACAAACACCCCACTGGGGTGTTTGCTTTACGGCTCGGCCCATCAGAGGGAGCTTAATTGAGGTTACGCAATGAAGGCGATGGGGGAGGCGAGGTCTACTCCGGAACCGTCTCGGCGCATATCGGGCTTGGGAAGCTCGACCGGAGAGCCTGCGGATGTAGAGGCGTGCAACGGGTAGAGGCCCACCCAGGCAAGAATCAGCGTGTTCTGGCCCTTCAGGAATCGCTGGGAACGCACGCCGCCGGTAGCGCGACCCTTGGTGGGGTACATTTCCAGCGGAGTGACCTTCGCCGCGCCGTTTTCGGTGCCGGGCAGTGCATCGGAATCGCCGGCCACGGTGAGCACCACTGCACCGGATCCGGAAGTCAAGCCGTTCTCGCCCTCTTCATAGGTCCATGCCACCTTGCCGGCGGGAACCACGTTGAAGGCCGCCACACGGGCGCCCTCGGCCAGCTTGATGCCGGCCATACCGCCCGCAGTACGACCCTGCGGGCGCACGTTCTTCGCCTCAAAGGTCAGTAGCGAGGAATCGGAGGAGATGAACACCAGACGGTCGTCATCCTCGGCCACGGCGGCGAATACCACTTCGTCGCCATCTTTCAGATCAATGACGGGCCAAGAATCCATGGTGGTGGGTGCCTCACGATTCCAACGCTTGATGACACCGTTACGGGTACCGATAGCCAGCGACGGCAACGGCGGCCCCGCCATCCTCGCTCTCGTCCTTGGCGCTGGTCTTGCCGGACGTCGGCTGCTCCATGGCAATCGCCGTAATCACACGCTCACCGCGAATCGGATCGGTGGATTCGGTCATGCCGATCAGTTCGTCGGCCTGAACTCCTCCCTTCAGCGACAATGTGGCGGCAGCGGGCAAGGCAGGCAAATCAACCACATGCGCGAGCACCAGGCGGCCGGCCGACGTGACCAGCCCATACGTAGCGCGCGTGGAAGTCTCGAAGATTGTGGTGATCTGATCGTCTCTCAAACGCTCATCGGAAGTGGATCGTGCATTGAACACGTCCATCGCGCTTGGCGTGGTACGGGCAATCAAACCGGTAGCGCTCATCATCACCACGCACGGCTCGTCCTCGATCTTCAAGGCTCCGGTCAGCGTGGACTGTTCGCCGGTCTTCTTGGCCGCAGCTGCGGCTGCGGCCACATCGGCTTCGGCGGAGGAGATCGTAGTGGCGGCCTTCACCGCTTCGAGCGCGGACTTGGACACGCCCGAAGCCCCGGCACCCTGCGCCACGACCGGCGTCAACGTGCCATCCGGGTCGGCATCCAGCAGCACGGTACGGCGCGGCGAGCCCCACTTGGCGACCGCTTCGTCCATCTCGTCGGTGACCACCTGGTCGAGCGCCTCGGCGGAGGCCAGGATCCGGGTCAGCTCCTCGATACGCTTCTTCAGATCATCGCGTTCGGCCTCAAGCTCGATACGGTTCATCTTGGTCAGTCGGCGCAGACGCAGGTCGAGGATGTACTGAGCCTGGACCTCGTCCAAATCGAAAACGACCATCAAACGGCTCTTCGCGGCATCCGCATCATCCGAGGTGCGGATTACCTGAATCACCTCGTCGATGTCCAACATGGCCAGCAGCAGGCCCTCGACCAGGTGCAGGCGCTCCAGCGCCTTCTTCTTGCGATATTCACTGCGGCGGCGAATCACCACACGGCGGTGGTCCACCCACACCTGAAGCATCTCCTTCAGACCCATCGTGTGCGGGCGGCCCTCCACCAACGCCACGTTGTTCATGGCGAAGTTGTCTTGCAACGGTGTGTGCTTGAACAACTGCACCAGAACCGCATGCGGGTCGAAACCAGTCTTGATCTCGATGACGATACGCGTGCCGTTATGACGATCGGTCAGATCGAACGCGCCGGAAATCCCCTCCAGCTTGCGGTTCTTCACACCGTCGGAAATACGTTCGATTACCTTCTCCGGGCCCACCATGTACGGCAGCTCGGTGACCACGATGGCCTGCTTGCGGGCCGTGACATGCTCGATATGCGTGGCGGCGCGCGTGGTGAGCGTACCACGGCCAGTGGCATAGGCCTCACGGATGCCGTCGCGGCCGATGATCGTGCCGCCGGTGGGCCAGTCGGGGCCGGGCACGTAACGCATCAGCTGTTCCAGGGTGGCGTCCGAATGCGCCATGAGGAACTTGGCGGCGTTTACCACCTCGCCCAGATTGTGGGTGGCCAGGTTCGTGGCCATGCCCACGGCGATGCCCTGGTTGGCGCTCACCAGCACGTTGGGGAAGGTGGTGGGCAGCAGGGTGGGCTCCTGCATGGAGCCGTCGTAGTTGTCTACAAAGTCCACCGTGTCCTTGTTAATGTCGTCAAACAGTTCCCGGCAGATGGGCGCCAGCTTAGCCTCTGTGTAACGGGAGGCAGCGTACATCATATTTTTGCTGTAAGCTTTACCGAAGTTACCTTTAGACTCCACATAGGGATACAGCAGGCTCTCATTGCCCCGGGACAGGCGGATCATGGTGTCGTAAATGGCCGCGTCACCGTGGGGGTTCAGCTGCATGGTGCGCCCCACAATGTTGGCGCTCTTAATAAAGCCGCCGGTAAGCAGCTTCATATTGTACATAGTGTAAAGCAGCTTGCGGTGGGAGGGCTTAAAGCCGTCGATCTCCGGCAAGGCGCGGGAGAGGATCACGCTCATGGCGTAGGGCATATAGTTGCTCTTCAGGGTGTCCACAATGGGCTCCGTCTGCACGGTGCCGGCACCTTTGATATGCACATTTTCGTCCAGCTTCCCGGCAACCGGGCGCTGGTCCTTTTTCTTCTTTGGCAATGAACGCCCCTCCTTAGCTTACATCTGCGGCGTCCAGGTACAGGTAGCCGTAGTCTGCAATATATTCTTTACGACCCTCCAGGTTGTCTCCCAGCAGCAGGTCAAAGAACTTGGAGGTCTCCTCTGCATCCGACGGAGTCACCTGGATAATGCGGCGGGTGGCCGGGTTCATGGTGGTCAGAGCCATCATCTCTGCCTCGTTTTCACCAAGACCTTTGGACCGCTGCACGGTATAGGGCGCGTCGCCGATCTCTGCCTTGATCTGGTCCATCTCCACTTCATTGTAGGCAAAATAGGTCTGGCCCTTGCAGGTCACCTCGTACAGCGGAGACTCGGCAATATACACCTTGCCTGCCTGGATCAGCTTGGGCATCAGGCGATAGATCATCGTCAAAATCAAGGTACGGATCTGAAAACCGTCCACATCCGCATCGGTGCAGATAAGCACTTTGTTCCACCGTAGGTTGTCCATATCAAAGGCGGACAGATCCTTGGCAGCCTTGGAGCGCACTTCCACGCCGCAGCCCAGCACCTTGATCAGGTCGGTAATAATGTCGTTCTTAAAGATCTTGTCATACTCGGACTTTAAGCAGTTGAGGATCTTGCCGCGCACCGGGATCACCGCCTGGAACCGGGCGTCCCGGGCCTGCTTGCAGGCACCCAATGCAGAGTCGCCCTCTACAATAAACACCTCTCGCTCGCTTACATCCTTGGAGCGGCAGTCCACAAACTTTTGAATGCGGTTGGTCATATCCATCTTG